>Ga0224722_1000066_pt1 | contig 56797 bp, 51 predicted proteins | sample Balambano_FR1_Me_FD_161646 | JGI IMG/M metagenome (GOLD analysis project Ga0224722, IMG submission 161646) | Freshwater sediment microbial communities from Lake Towuti, South Sulawesi, Indonesia - Balambano_FR1_MetaG | ecosystem: Environmental > Aquatic > Freshwater > Lake > Sediment | place...
CGCCGAGGCGGTTCCGGGCGCGCGGTAGACCGGGCGCAGCCAGTCGCCCTGCGCATCGACCCGCGCGCCCGGAACCGCCTCGGCGAGCGCGGCGCGCAGCCGGTCAAGCTCGGCCGGAGAAGCACGGCGGGCGAGCTCGACATCGATAAGGCCAGGGATCGGCACATCCCCGCTCGCCGCGCCCGCGCCAAGCCAGGGTTCGAGCAGGGCAGCCAGCTCCTCGGGCGGGACTTCGCGCACCGCCCCCACCAGCGGGGTGGCGCGCAGGACCGCAGCGGCAGCGGCGGTGCGCTCGTCGCGCAGATCGGGATTGGGCTCGATCACCTGGACCGTCACCGCCGCCGCGACCTCGGCGCGGGCGCTGTCGGCAAGGTTGCGCAGCGCAAGGCCCCCGGCCGCCGCGATCACCACGAGCGCGATCAGGATCGCGATCACCCACGGAATCGGGCCGGCAAGCCGCGGGGCCGGCAGCATCGGCGCGCCGGATGCCGCGCGCGCGGGCGGCTCGGGCGTTGCCGGCGCGGCGGCATCCTCGGACGGATCGGCGAAGGGCGGCAGGTTCATGCTTGCGCTCCGGCGCCTGCGGCGGCCGGGCGCGGCGGATAGCGCAGCGCGCCGGTGGGATCGGACAACTGCCCCTTGTTGAGCCGCATGATAAGCGAATCCGGGACCTTGCGAAGCAGGTGGACATCGTGGGTCGCGACCACCACCGTGGTGCCGACCCGGTGGTTCAGCGCTTCGAACAGCCGCAGCAGTTTGAGCGCCATGTCGGGATCGACGTTGCCGGTCGGCTCGTCGGCGATCAGCATCCGCGGACGGGCGATCACCGCGCGCGCGATCGCCACGCGCTGCTGTTCGCCCCCCGACAACGTCGCCGGGACCGCCTGCGCACGGTGCGACAGCCCAACCCATTCGAGCATGTCCGACACCGCCTTCACCACCCGCGCTTCCTCGGTGCCCGACAGCCGCAGCGGCAGCGCGACATTGTCGAAGGCGTTGAGGTGCGGCACCAGCCGGAAGTTCTGGAACACCACCCCGATCCGGCGCCGCAGTTCGGGCAGGCGCGCACGCGGGAGGGTGATGAGGTCCTGCCCGAACATCCCGATCGCCCCGCGCGAGGGGCGCTGGGCGAGGTAGAGCAGCTTCAACAGACTGGTCTTGCCCGCTCCGCTTGCGCCTGTGAGGAAATAGAAACTGCCGGGGTAGAGCGTGAAGGACAGATTGCTCAGCACCTCGGGATCGGTGCCGTAGCGCAGTCCGACATTGTCGAATTTCACGATTTCGGGACGGCGATCATTCATCGCGCGGACCTATCAGCGGCGCAGGCGCGGGGAAAGCCGACAATCGCGCCAGCGCCGCCCGGGATGACCCGTGATGTGGAAAACAGCCCCGAATCGGGCCTGTTCGGCCTCGCTGCTCTTGTGCAGGTGGGCGCGGGGACTATTGCCTGATATGTCATGATCATTGCTTGTCCAGCCTGCGGCACCCGCTATGCCGTTCCCGATACTGCCATCGGCAGCGAGGGGCGGACCGTGCGCTGCGCCAAATGCAAGCACAGCTGGTTCCAGGAGCCAACTGAACTGGCGGTGTCGCGGGCGCCGGCCGAGCGGGCACCGGCTGCCGCGGCCGATCCCCGACCCGCACCAGCCCCGTCACCACCACCACCTGCCCCGGCGCCTGCCCCGGCGCCTCAGGCCGCTGCGGTTCCCGAACCGCAAACCGAAGGCCCCTCGATCAGCCACTGGCGCACGCCCGAAAGCGCCGAAGAGCCCGACGACGATCAGGCGCTGGCGATGCGGGCGCTGCGCCGCGGGCTTGCCGATCAGCCCGATGAGGGCGAAACCGATTGGGCTCCGCACCACGCTGCCCGTGCCGCCACCCCGGTGCCCCCGGTCGAGCCCGATCCGCCCGCCTTTGGAGGGATCGATCCTCCGTTCGACGAGGATGACGGAGATGACGAGGGCGCATCGCAGTTCGATTATCGCGCTCCCTTCACCCGGCGCCGCAACACGCTCAAGATGTGGACGCTGGCTGCCGCAATATTCGCCGCGCTGGCGACCGGCACGGTGGTGGCGGTCAACTACTACGGTCTGCCCGACTGGGTGCCGCTCAGCCGCCCGACCTTCGGGATCGGCAAGCCCGGGCTCGAACTCGATTTTCCCAAGTCGCAGCAGCGCAGCGAAACGCTCGAAAACGGGGAGACGATCTTTCGCGTGCGCGGCTCGATCAGCAATTCCTCGCGCGAAACCCTGGCGGTGCCCAACCTGCTGGTGGTGTTCAGCGATGCGCGCGAGCGCAATGTCGGCGACTGGGTGGTGGTCCCGACCAAGCGCAACCTTGCCCCCGGCGAAAGCGTGATTGTGACCGAGGCGATCGCCAATATCCCGGCCGGAGCCGTGGTGGCGGACCTGGGCTGGGCCCCGGCTTGATCGTGTCGCGGCTGCGCTGCGTTTATGCGCTTGCACCGACCCCGCCTGCTTGCTAGGGGCGCGCTCCTACCGCGGGGTCAGCGCCTGCCTGCCCCGGCAAACCCGAGTGCGGTCGTGGCGGAACTGGTAGACGCGCAACGTTGAGGTCGTTGTGGGCGAAAGCCCGTGGAAGTTCGAGTCTTCTCGACCGCACCAAACATTCTTTCACGAAATCGGGGCATTTCTGCGGTCGTGGTGTATTTCTGTCGCAGCGTCGCGCTTGCGCGATGCGCGGGCACGTTCTAAGACCGCGGCAGCGGGGCCGTGCAACCTCCCGTTCAGGCCTCAAACTGCCCAAGCGTTGCCTCGTTTCCCTGCCCGCGCGGCAGGGCGATATTTGCGAGGTAAGCATGGCCGAAACGGGCAATCCAGTGTTGACTTCTGATCTCGTGCGGGAAACCGCCGAGAGCGTCTCCTTTGCAAATCTTCTGCGGGTGTTCACCCGCATCGGGCTGCTCAGCTTCGGCGGGCCGGCCGGACAGATCGCGCTGATGCACCGCGAACTGGTGGAAGAACGCCGCTGGATCGGCGAGGCCGAGTTTCTCCACGCGCTCAATTTCTGCCACCTGCTGCCCGGGCCCGAAGCCCAGCAGCTGGCCACTTGGACCGGCTGGCGGCTGCACGGCTGGCGCGGCGGGCTGGCGGCGGGGCTGCTGTTCGTGATCCCCGGCGCGCTGATCATCCTTGCGCTTTCGATCCTTTATGCGCTGGCTGCCAATCTCGGGTGGGTCGCGGCGCTGTTTCTGGGGATCAAGGCGGCAGTGCTGGCGATCGTGGTGCAAGCACTGCTCAGGATCGCCGGGCGCGCGCTCGATACGACGATGAAGCGGGTGCTCGCGGTCCTCGCCTTTGCCGGGCTGTTCCTGCTCGACCTGCCATTCCCGGCGATCATTCTCGGAGCGGGAATTGCTGGGATCGTGGCGGCGGCGCTGCGACCCGAATGGCTGGCGATCAAGCCCGGCACCGCCCGCGAACTGCCGAGCGCGCGTCCGTGGCGCAGCACCTTTGCCGCGATCGTGCTGTGGGGCGCAGTGTGGGCCGCACCGATGGTGCTGGTTGCGTTGACGCTGGGGCGCGATCATGTGCTGTGGGACATCGGCGCATTCTTCTCGCAGCTTGCGGTGGTGACCTTCGGCGGGGCCTATGCGGTGCTCGCCTATATGGCACAGGAAGCGGTGCAGGGCTTCGGCTGGCTGCGCCCGGGCGAAATGGCCGACGGTCTGGGGCTCGCCGAAACCACCCCGGGCCCGCTGATCCTGGTGACGCAGTTCGTCGGCTATCTCGCTGCGTTTCGCACACCCGAACCTTTTTCCCCGCTGGTGGCCGGATTGCTGGGCGCAGGGCTGACCACCTGGGTGACCTTCGCACCGTGCTTCATGTGGATCTTCGCCTTCGCCCCGTGGATCGACCGGTTGGGCCACGCGGTGCGTCTGAAGGGCGGGCTTGCAGCCGTGACCGCGGCGGTGGTGGGTGTGATCGCCAACCTTACCGCGTGGTTTGCGCTGCATGTCCTGTTCGGCAGTGTTGGCGAGCAGCGCTTCGGGGTGCTGCGCCTCTACTGGCCCGATCCGGCGAGCTTCGACTGGCGCGCGGCGGTGCTGGCTGGGCTCGCCTGTGTTCTGGCGTTTGGCGCGAAATGGTCGGTGCTGCGCATCCTTGCGGTGTGCGGCATCGGCGGGCTGGTCCTGACGCTGGCGGTATGAGGCCGCCCGCGATGGGCGGCAAGGTGCGCTAGAAGAACGGCCACGCCCTGTAGATGTTGTAGGCGCTGGTCGTGGTCAGCACCACGGCTACCGCCAGCAGCAGGGTCCGCAGCGGCACCCTCGCCGTGATCCGCGCGCCGAACGGGGCGGCAATCACCCCGCCGATAATCAGGCCGAGGGCGATGTTGAAATATTGGGAGAAGATCTCGCCGCCGAGCGAAAAAAGGAAGGCGATCGTGATCGATGTCGTCACCAGGAACTCGGTGGTGTTGACGGTGCCGATCACCTTGCGCGGCTCGCCGCCCTGGACAAGCAGGTTGGAGGTAACCACCGGACCCCAGCCACCCCCGCCCGCAGCGTCGAGGAACCCGCCGGCGACGGCCAGCGGCGCGGTATATTTGGGATCGGACACATGCGGTTCGAGCTGCCGGATCGCCTTGACGAGCAGGTAGATACCGATACCGGTCAGGTAGAGCATCACGAACGGCCGCGCCACCGACGCATCGATGTTCGACAGCACGGTCGCCCCGGCGACGCCGCCGATTATGCCGAACGGCGCCAGCCGCTTGAGCAGGGCCCAGTCGATGTTCTTGTGCGCGATATGGCTGGTGCCCGATGCCGCGGTAGTGAACATCTCGACCCCGTGGACACTCGCCGAGGCGACTGCCGGGGGCAACCCCATCACGCTCACCAGCATCGTCTGCGTGATGACGCCGAAGGCCATGCCCAGCGCGCCATCGATCAACTGCGCCACAAGGCCGATGGCAATGAACGGCGCAATGTCGATCAGCAGCGATGCGAAATCCGGCATGAGGCATGTCCTCTCTGAGAAAGGGAAAGGGTCAGAAGGTTACGCTTGCGGTCACGCCCCAGGTGCGCGGATCGCCCGGCAGCCCCGCAATCAAGCCGGTATTTCCCGGCCCGACAAAGAGCTGTTCGAAAAAGTTTTCATCAAATGCGTTCCTGACCCACGCAAAGAGGTTTAGCCCGTCCTGTGACCGGAAACCAAGGCGGAAATTGGACAAGTGATAACCATCGATGACAACGAACTCGGATGGTGAGGGATTTGACGAAAAATCAGAGCGATAGCTGCCATCGTATCCCAAATATACCTCACCCTCCTGGCCAAGGATGTTAGCCGGCAGGTTACCTTCCGCCCCGAACGACAACGACCACTTTGAAATGCCCGGCAGACGCTGGCCGGAAATATCGCAATTGGCGGGACTGATTCCGCCCGGTGTGCCGGGCGGCGAAGGGGTCTGGCCGGGGGCGGCGGTGGTTCCGCCGGCCAATTCGGGCGGGCACGGCGCATCGGTGAAGCGCTCATAGTTCGCATCGGTCCATGCGCCGCTCAGATAGGTTGAAAACCTCTCGCTGGGCCGCAGCGAGAGGTCTGCCTCGATCCCCTGCGAGCGCACCTTTTCGGCATTGGCGAGAAACCCGCGCAGCACCCCGAACTCGCCATTGATCACGGTGGCCTGATAGTCGCGGATATCGGTGCGATAGGCCGCAAGGTTGACCGTCGCGCGGCGGTCCCAGAACTGGCTTTTCAGCCCCACTTCGAAATGGTCGACGTTTTCGGGCCGGATCGACCCGGCGGCGGCGATCGGCTGACCGCTGGCGTCGGTCGGCAGGCCGTTCTGGTTGATCCCGATGGTCTTGAAGCTCTTGGCATAGGTGCCGTAAGCGAGGATGTCGGGCGCGATCTCGTAACTGAGCGTCAGGTCGTAGGTAAGGTTCCAGTCGGTATCCTCGGGCGCGCTCACCTGCGGCTGAAACACCCCAAGCTGGGCGCGCGAGCGCGCGTCGGTCTCAGTCCCGGTCAGCTCGCGCCCGTCGCCGGTGAACACCCGCCTTTCGTAGAAACCGCGCTTTTCGTCGTAGTTGATCCGCGCACCCGGCTGGATGGTGAAGGCATCGGTGACCTTCCAGCTCAATTGCCCGAACAGCGCCACGCTGGTGCTTTCGAGGAACTGGGTGTTGCGCGCGGTCAGCCCGTCGAGCACGGTGGGATCGTTCGACAGCGGGTTGGAGGGCGCGATCGTCCAGCGGCTCGATGCCGGGCCATGCGCTTCGGTGCCCTGTGTATCGATGCGCTGGTCGAAGGCGAAGGCCCCGACCACGAAGTCGATAGCATCGCCCGAATAGGCATAGCGGAACTCCTGCGTATACTGGTTCTGCTGCGAAGGGTTCTGCGAGCGGGTTACGATCGGAAGGCCGGTGAAATCGCGGTCGTTGGCCGGGATCCAGTCCCAGTAACGCCACGCGCTGACCGAGGTAAAGGTGCCCGGGCCGATGTCCCACACCAGCCGCAGCGCGGCCCCGGCAATGACGTTGGTAGCGCTCAACGGTGCATCGAGATCCGACAGGCGGTCGAACGGATCGGTGCTCGGCGGGGCATAGTTCTGCGCCGCTGCAAGCGCGGCGAACTGGCGGTCGAGCGGCCGCTGGGTGGGGGCGGTGCCGACGAACACCGATCCGCAGCACAGCGCGTTCTGGCGGTTGTAATCGCCCACCAGCGTCACCTTGAGATTGTCGGCCGCTTCCCACAGCACCTGGCTGCGCACGCCGATATTGTCGAGGCTCTGGATGTCCTCGCCGGTGGTCACATTGCGGATCGTGCCGTCCCTGGTGGTGCCCGAAAAGGCGACGCGCGCCGCCACCTTGTCCGACAGCGGGCCCGAAAGTGAAAACCGGGCCTGCCGGAATTCGTAATTGCCCAGCGTCAGTTCAGCGCGCCCCTCAAAATCGAAGCTCGGCTGGTTGGTCGTGATATTGATCGCACCTGCGGTGGTGTTTTTGCCGTAGAGCGTGCCCTGCGGCCCACGCAGCACCTCGATCTGGGCGACGTCGAGAAAGTCGAAGGTCGCCGAGGCGACCCGCGAATAATAGACGTCGTCGACATAGATGCCCACGCCCTGTTCGAACCCGTCGCTGGTAAGCCCGAAGGGCGCACCGATCCCACGGATGTTGACTGCGGTGTTGCGCGGGTTGGACGAGAAGAACTGCAGCGTCGGCGACAATTGCTGGAGCCGGTTGACGTTGAACGCGCCGGTTTCATCGAGCTGGCGCGCGTCGATCACCGACACCGCAAGCGGGATATCCTGCGCGCTTTCGGAACGGCGGCGGGCGGTGACGATAATGTCGCCCGGTCCGGCATCCTCGCGCGCGGCTGCGGGCGGATCGGTGAGGGCCTGGTCCTGTGCCTGAGCAGTTGCGGGAATGATTGCGGCCAGCGCCGCGCCGAGCAGCAGCGTGCTGCGCAGATTGATCGGATACATGTTGAACGCCTTTGCAAGCGGGCATGCATCCGGCGGTCCGGTCTGCGGGTCCCTGTTGATGGTGCAGAAATGCTGGCGGCTGCCGGGCGGCAGCTCAGTCGGTCAGACGCTTGCGCTCGGTCACATCGATCTGGACGACCTTGCCGTCGTGGACGACCAGATTGACCGCACCGAAGCGCAGCCGTGACAATGCCTCGCCCACGGTTTCGAGCGCGGCGGCCAGCACTCCGGAGGGCTGGGCAATACCATTATCGTCCTTGTCCATGAATGCGCCTTTCGTTGCGCGGATCGGGTCCGCGCCGCAGGAATTAAACTCAAGTTATTTGCTTGACAATAGCCTTTGCGCACAGATTTTCTGTCCTGCGCCCGAAGGTGGGGTTTACGCGGCCAAGCGATGCTCAGCCCTCCAGATCGCCCTCGTCGGTGAACGCGGGGACAAGCGATATCGGATCAGAAAGGTATATGTTATCAAGGATTTGTGCGGTCCGATCGCGCACATCGAGCATCAGGGCACGGGTCCGGCAGTCGCCTTCCTCCAGACAATTCTTGCACTTTTCATGGGCATAGCGGCTGGCGCATGGCACCAGCGCCAGCGATCCGCGCATGTGCCGCACCAGATCGCCGTAACTTATGTCGACCGGCGGGATCGCAAGCCAGTATCCGCCGTCGCGGCCACGCTGCGAGGCGACCAGGCCGAAGCGGGCCAGTTCCGACAGGATCACGGTCAGGAACTTGGCCGGGATTTTCTGCGCATCCGCGATCGCGGCAAGCTGGACCGGGCCCTCGCCATAGCGATCGGCAAGGTGCTGCATCGCGCGAATGGCATAGCGGGTCTTTTGGGACAGCATCGCAGCTTGTCTATCCGCCAAGTAGGCAATAAGGTCAACTGTGCCCGGCCGCCCCATCCCCGCCACGGTGAGGTGCCCATGCCGACGGCACCGTTTGTTAAATGCTGGCGTGCCATGGCGCGGCGGTGAACACGCAGGCCCGCCCCGATGCCACAGGCGATCTCGGTCTTGAGGCATTGGCCGACCGCGACCTGCTGTCGCGTATCACCCAGCTGGCGAGCACCATCCTCGATTGTCCGATCGCGCTGCTTTCGATTGTCGACCGGGACCGCGAATGGGTTCTCGGGCGCACCGGCATCGACGTCGCCGATTGCCAAATCGCCGCGTCGCTGTGCGCGATCTGGGCCCACGGCAACGCGCCGCCGATCATTGCCGATGCCCGCGATCACCCGCTGCTGCGCGACCATCCGCTGGTGAGCGGGGCGCCCTTCATCCGCGCGTGCCTCGGCGTGCCGGTGCGCGGCGAGAACGGCTCGGCGCTCGGCGCGCTGTGTGCCGTCTCGGGCGAACCGCGCGCGTTCCGCCATGCCCAGATCGCACCGCTCGAAATGCTCGCCGAACTTGCCGAACAGAGCATTGCGCTCAATGTGCGCACCCGCGAGCTCAGCCGAGCCAATGCTGCCTTGCAGGAATCCTCGCAAATCTTCCGGCAGGCGGAAAAGGCGACCAATATCGGCAGCTGGCGGGTCGATGGCAGCACCGGGCAGTTGCACTGGTCGGAACAGGTCTATGCCATCACTGGGCTGGCAGCCGACCGCCTCGTCAGCGTCAGCGATGCGGTCCAGCTCTACCACCCCGAAGACCGGGTGCTGATAACCGCCGCTTTGCAGGCCACCCTTGCCGAGGGCAAGCCGTTCAGTTTCGAGACCACCATCCGCCGCCGCGACGGCGAAAGGCGCCGCATCCGGCTCGAAGGCGAACGGCTCGATGTCGATGGCCGTCCCGATTGCGTGGCGGGGATCATTCAGGACTGCACCGAGGAACATCTGCGCAATGTCGCCTTGAAACGCGCGGCCGAGCGTGACCGACTGACCGGGCTCTACAACCGCGCCAGTTTCGACCGCCGGCTTGCCGCTGCGATGGCGCGGCCGGACACCGAGGCGGTGATCGTCGCGCTGCTCGATCTCGACGGGTTCAAGGATGTGAATGACACGCTCGGTCATCTGGTCGGCGACCGGATGCTGGTGTCAATTGCCGCGCATCTGCGCCAGCAGCTGCCCGCCGGGGTGTTTCTGGCGCGCTGGGGCGGCGATGAATTCGCGCTGCTGTTTCCCGCTGCGATGACGCTCGCGGATGTCACCGGGCTGCTTCAGAGGCTTGTCGCCGACCTGTCCGATGTGATCCCGCCGGGCAGTGCGGCGCCCGCAATCGGAGCGACCTGCGGGGTCGCGCAGATGGCCGCATCGGGCAGCGGCGAGGAGATCATGCGCCGCGCCGACCTTGCTTTGTATTGCGGCAAGGACGCGGGGCGCGGATCGGTGGTGTGCTGGGACAGCCAGATCGAAGCGCGTCAGAACGAACGACAGCGCGCCATCGTGCGGCTGCGCGGCGCGCTCAACGAAGGCCGTGCGCTCGCGGCTTTCCAGCCGATCGTGGCGCTCGGCAGCAACACCGTGGTGGGGGTCGAGGCGCTGCTGCGGCTGCGCGATGTCGATGGCACGCTGCTTGCGGCGAGCGAAGTGTTTTCCGCACTGCTCGATCCCGATCTCTCACGCCGGGTGTCGCGGGTGATGCTCGATCAGGTGGTTGCCGATGGCCCGGCGATACTGGCCCAGTTCGGGCCCGATTGCCGGATCGCGCTCAACCTGTCCGAAGCCGATCTGCGCAAGGGCGATTTCGTCCGCCACCTGATCGACGTGATCGACGACAGCCCGCTCTCGCCGGCCAATCTCACCATCGAAGTGACCGAAACGATGCTGCTCGATGCAGGCGGACACATGCGGGCATCGCTCTCCATGCTCGACGACTGCGGCTTTGCGATCTGCCTCGATGATTTCGGTACCGGCTTTTCCTCGCTTACACACCTGCGCCGATTTCCGATCCACATGGTCAAGATCGACCGCGACTTCATCGCCGGGATCGGCGAGGATCACCAGTCGCGGCTCATCATTCAGGCGATCGTGCAGATGGGCCACAGCCTCGGATTGAAGGTGGTGGTCGAGGGGGTGGAGACCGGCGAGCAGGAAACCTTCCTGCAGGCGATCGGATGCCGCCATGTGCAGGGCTACCGCTATGGTCAGCCCGCGCTTGCAAGTGAACTGGTCAACCGGTTCCGGGCCCAGCTCGCCGCGCCGCCCGACGCGGCGCTCCTGCGGCGCAGCGCCTGATCGGCGCGCGGGCATCGCCGGTCCCGGCGGGTTTCCGGCGGTGAAAACCAGCGTCGTCACCCGTGCGCGGCTGCCAATGTTAACGCGGTTGTGCTGCTGGCCCCAGACATCGGTGAGGAGCTGCGAATTGACCAGCATCCGCAGCTCTCCCCCGGACGCCGGCGCGGGGGTTTCCTGATTGACTGCCACGCTGCCCCCGCTGATGTCGCTGCCGTCATAGGCGGGCGTGACCGCCATGAGGGCGGCGAGGAACAGCACGAGGCGCAACGGCGATCTCCGAAAAAGGGCGAATGTGACAGATTGGCGGCAGGCCGAAAACGCGCAAAAGCCCGTGCGGTGCAAGCCGCGACACCGCGCGGCACGGCTATTTTCCGTCGCGCATGGCATTGCGGCCAGTTTGCCTCTATCGCGCTCAGCACATGACGAAGGCAGACTGGCACGCCCTGCACGAAGCCGCCTGTGCCAAGGGCCAGGCGACCTATCGCGATCCCGCAACCGGCTATACCGTGTTCACTCGGCTTGCGCATCTCAAGCGCGGCAAGTGCTGCGGCTCGGCCTGTCGCCATTGCCCCTATGATCACGAAGCCGTACCGCGCCCGAACTGACTGCCGGAGACCCTGTCCATGAAAACCCGCGCCGCCGTTGCCTTCGCTGCCAAGCAGCCGCTCGAGATCGTCGAGCTCGATCTCGAAGGCCCGCGGCCCGGCGAGGTGCTGGTCGAAATCATGGCGACCGGCATCTGCCACACCGACGCCTACACGTTGGACGGGCTCGACAGCGAGGGGCTGTTTCCCAGCGTCCTGGGACACGAAGGTGCAGGGATCGTGCGCGAGGTCGGCGCGGGCGTCACCAGCGTCGTGCCCGGCGATCACGTGATCCCGCTCTACACCCCCGAATGCCGCCAGTGCAAAAGCTGCCTTTCGGGCAGGACCAACCTGTGCACCGCGATCCGGGCGACGCAGGGCAAGGGGCTGATGCCCGACGGCACCTCCCGCTTCAGCCACAAAGGGCAGCCGATCTATCATTACATGGGCTGTTCGACATTCAGCAACTTCACCGTCCTGCCCGAAATCGCGGTCGCCAAGATCCGCAAGGACGCGCCGTTCCAGAGCGCCTGCTACATTGGCTGCGGGGTGACCACCGGGGTTGGCGCGGTCACCAATACCGCACGCGTGCAGGTCGGCGACAATGTTGTGGTGTTCGGCCTCGGCGGGATCGGTCTCAACGTTATCCAGGGGGCGCGGCTGGCCGGGGCGAACCTGATCGTCGGGGTCGATATAAATCCGGCGCGCGAGGATTGGGGGCGGCAATTCGGCATGACCCATTTCCTCAATTCAGCCGGCATGAGCCGCGAGGAAATTGTCGCGCACATCGTGGCGCTCACCGACGGCGGGGCGGACTACACCTTCGATGCGACCGGCAATACCGAGGTGATGCGCACCGCGCTCGAAGCCTGCCACCGCGGCTGGGGCACCAGCATCATCATCGGAGTGGCCGAGGCGGGCAAGGAGATCGCCACCCGCCCGTTCCAGCTTGTCACCGGGCGCAACTGGCGCGGCACCGCGTTCGGCGGGGCCAAGGGGCGCACCGACGTGCCCAAGATCGTCGACATGTACATGACCGGCAAGATCGCGATCGACCCGATGATCACTCACGTGATGGGGCTGGAGGAGATCAACACTGCGTTCGATCTGATGCACGAGGGCAAGTCGATCCGCAGCGTGGTGGTGTTCTAGCCGCCAGTCCCGGGACAGGCCCGGTGGCGCGCGCGTTTATCGGAAAAGCGGATCGCGTTTTCCGAAAGATCGACCCTGAACCGAGGCGCAATAAAGGCTCCGCAAAACAAACGGAGCCTTCCTATGACCTCTCGAAACACCGTCCGCCCGCTGATCGCCGCCGTGCTGGGACTGGGAACCTGCCTGCCCACCGCCGCCGCAGCCGCCGAAACCGAAAGCGAAGCCGACACCGCTAGCACCCCAGGCGCTGCCGTCCCGGCGGCCCCGGCTGCGATCACCACCCTTGCCGCTGCGCAAGGCAGCGGCGATGGCGGCGACGGCAAATGGACGCCGCTTGGCTCGGAGCCTTTCGGCACTGAACTGCTGGGCAAGTGGATCCCGGTTCCCAATGGCGAGGGCGGCGCGCCGCGGCAGGGCTGGCTCGGCACCGCCGACGGCTTTTTCACCCGCGAGGTGCACCTTGCCTATACCTATGTCGATGCCCCGGGCGATGATCTGCATCAGGGCCTCGCACGGTTCCACTACCCCTTCACCCGGCGGCTGTGGGCCGGGCTTGAAGTGCCGTTTTACCAGGATCGCGGCGGCGATTCGGATTTCGGCGACATTACCCTCAACACCCAAGTGATGCTGGCCGAAACCCGCAACCTGTCGCTCAACGCCGGGGTCGGCTGGCGCTTGCCGACCGGCTCGGCGAGCTTCGGCAACGACATCTTCGCCGCCCAGCCGCAGCTCAACCTCTTCACCGACATCGGCAGCGGCTTTTCGTTTCGTGGCCGCGTCGCTTACGAATTCCCGGATTCGAACGCGCCGGAAAGCTTCATCCTCAACGGCGCGATCGGTCAGACCGTCACCGATCATGACCGCGCCCCGCTTGGCGATCTGACCTGGTATGTCGCAAGCACCTGGCGCGAATTTCAGGACGGTCCGACATTCGTGTCGATCACGCCGGGGATGCGCACCCACTTGGGCGGCAACCTCTTCCTGCTGGCCGGGATCGAGATCCCGCTCGCCAATGCCGGGGACTTCTTCCGCGAAGGCTTTACCGTGCAGCTGGTCAAGGGTTTTTGATCCACCGCCCTATGGCAGGATCTGCCGGAACGCGCTTGGCGACAAGCCGGTCATCTGCCGGAAGCGGCTGGAGAACTGGGCGTGCGAGGCAAAGCCGGTGGCTGCGGCAATCGTGTTGATCGGCCGGTCGCGCTCGCCCAGCAGCTGGCAGGCGAGCGCGATCCTCTCGCGGACGATGTAGGCATAGGGCGGCATCCCGGTCGCCGCCCGGAACCCGCGGGCAAAATGAAAGCGGCTGTAACCCGAGAGCGCTGCCAGATCGTCGAGCGTGATCGGCCGTTCGAGATTTGCGGCGACATAATCGCGCACCCTTGAAAGCGCGTGCGGCGCAATGCGCAGCCGTTCCGCGCCTGACGGCATCCGCAAATGGGCATCGCACATTTGCACCATCAGCGCCTGCAATTGCAGTTCGAGCGCCATTTCCGCAGTATCGCCGATCTCGGCCGAGGAAATCAGCGCCATCAGCAGGCGCGCAATCAACGGATCGAAGGCGCCGATCCGTTCGGCAAAGCCGATCACGGCTGGATCGCGATCGAGCGCCTCGCCGACCACGCGCGCGTGAAATCCGGGTTCGAGATAGATATGCGCAAAGGCAATCGGGCCTTCGGTCGACCAGTGGTAATCGGTCCCGGCGGCCATGGTGGTGTAGGCGCAGGGTCGGACATCTTCGACCAGCGTGCCGTTGGCGCTGCGCCGCGTGACCCGTTTGGGCCCGCCCAGATGGACCGCGATGCTGTGATGGTCGAGCGGCGGCTGGCGCATCTCGCGCGCGCTTCCCGCCCAGCGCTGGACGATCGCGCCTCTCAGCAACCGCGGCGTGGTGGAAACCGTGCCGGGCGCAGCCGCCCAGTCGCGCCACGACAGCGGATGGATGGTACCGGGGGCCGAGCCCGGCATGGCAAAGGGGGCACTCATGGCCCGGCAACTAGACTGGATCGGCCAGGAATGTCCAATCTTTAGCGGCACATTCAGGCGGATGGGACACAAGCTGCGATCAGCGGCCGGGCACAGGCCAAGGCCGTTCGCGGATCGCGCCCGGCTTCACATCGAGCAGCAGCAGCGAAATGCGGCGGTTGCGCGGATCGGCAGGGTTGTCGGCCACCAGCGGCTCGGTATCGGCGACCCCTTCGATGCGGGCGATGCGGCTTGCCGTCACCCCGCCCAGCACCAAGGCCTGCCGGGTCGCCTCGGCGCGCCCGCTCGACAGCGACCAGTTATTGGCCGCAACGCCGCTGCGCCATGGCAGTGAATCGGTATGCCCCCGCAGGATCAGCGGCGCACGTTCGCCGCTCAGCGTTTCGGCCATCACTTCGAGCAGCGCGCGTGCCTCGGCAGTGAGGATCGTGGTGCCCAGTTCGAACATGGCGAAATCGGCATCGTCCATCAGGTCGATGCGGATCCCTTCGGGCGCACGCATCACCCGCACCTGGCGCGCCAGATGCGCCAACTGCCGACGCTGGACCAGCTTCTTGGCGATGGTGTCGCGCAGTTCCTTGAGCTTGTCCGAATCAAGCTCGCCGCGCCCGCCGCCTTCCACCGGTCCGCCGGTTACCCCGCGCGGGATAGTGATGCTGCGTGTGCCGGTTTGGCCCATGGCATTGGGATAATTATCCGCATCGGTGATCGACGATCCGCCCAGAAGCCCGTCCGATCCGGCGCTTTCCTGCCGCATCTTGACCAGCGTCGGGGTAAAATAGTCGGCAATGCCCTTGCGCGCCTTCTCCTCGGTCGCGCCGAGCAGCCACAGCAGCAGGAAGAACGCCATCATCGCGGTCACGAAATCGGCATAGGCGACCTTCCACGCCCCGCCGTGATGCCCGCCCTGCTGGATGGTGATCTTCCTGACGATGATCGGCGCCGGGATCGCCGCAACAGCCGCGCCCTCGCCCGATTGGGTCGGATCGGTCAGCGCCACCTCACCGGCCCCGCATCATGTCGAGCATATCGGTGAGCTTGGGCCGGTGCGCGGGCGGCAGGCCCGAACGCGCGGCTTCCAGCACCAGCGGCTGCGGATAGCCGTGCAGGCTAGCGATGATCACCTGCTTGATCGAATGAAAGATCTGCTGGTCGTGGGCGTTGATCTGCTTGAGCCGCGCGCCCATCGGCGCAGTGAAGCCATAGGCCAGCAGCACCCCCAGAAAGGTGCCCACCAGCGCACCCCCGATCATCTTGCCCAGCACCTCGGGCGGTTCGCTGATCGCGCCCATCGTCTTGATCACCCCCAGCACCGCCGCCACGATCCCCAGCGCCGGGAAGGCATCGGCGAGCGACTGGATGATGTGCGCCGGCTCGTCCATTTCGTGAAGCTGGGTGCGGATCGCGCTGTCGATCACGTCTTCGACCGCATGGGTATCGAGCGTGCCCGACGATACCACCATCAGCGTCAATGGATCGCAGATCATCGCGGTTACCACCGGGTCTTTCTGGAGCCGCGGATATTCGCTGAAGATCGCCGAATTGCCCGGATCGGTGACGTGGCTTTCGAGCGCCACCGCGCCTTCCGAACGCAGCAGCTTCATCAGCCGCGAGGTCAGCGCGATCACGTCGATATGATCGCTATCGCTGTATTTCGGCCCCTTGAACACCTTGCCGAGCGCTCCGCCCAGCAACTTGATCTCGTGCATCGAGTTGCCGATCAGCGTCGCTCCGATTGCGGCGCCGCCGATCATCATCATTTCCAGCGGGAGCGCGGCCAGCACCGGGCCGAGCGCCCCGCCGGCGAGCAGAAACCCGCCGAACACCATCACCAGCAGGACCACGATTCCGATTGCAACGAACATGGGCCGCCCCCGTCAACGCAGCGCGTCGAACAGCGTCAGCGCGCTGACGCGGGCAAAGGCGGCCTGGCTCGCTTCGAGCGCGGTCAGCGATTGCTGGAGCCGGGCAATCGCCTCGGCAATATCGGTGTCACCAAGGCGCGAGCGGCGTTCGGCAAGCGCGATGCCGCGTTCCGCCTGCTGCTGCTGCACCTGATCGACCCATGCCATGCGGGTGCCGAGAATGGTCTGCGCCCGGCCTGCGGTGTCGAGCGCGGCGTCGAGCCCTGCAAGCGCGCCGCGCGCAGCCTCCGCCGGATCGGGCGCGCCCCCAGCAAGCACCGCCGCCAGCCCGCCGAGCACCGCGAAGGCGCTGGTGGGCGCGCCGCCGAGCTCGAAGGTGAACACCGCATCGCCCGGCAACCCGCGCTCGATCGCGGTGCCCGGCGCGACCGTCACTGCTGCGCTTCCCGGAGTGCCGGCATAGCTCACCACCCCGCCCGCATCGCGGGTGAAGGCAGGGCCGGACGCGAGCCCTGCGAACAGCGGCGTGCCGCCCGGCCCGGCGGCATTGGCGCGCGCGAACAGCTCTTGTGACAATTGCTCCAGTTCGATCCCGATGGCGCGGTGCGCATCGGGGCCCGACGGCTCGCTCGCCGCCTGCACCGCCAGTTCGCGCGCGCGCTGGAGCAGCGCGGTCACCGCCTCGAGTTCGTCGGAGGCCGCGCCGAGTTCCTGACCGAGCTGCGCGGCATTGTCGCTTTCGGCATCGGCCAGCGCGGTGCGGCGCTGGACATCGCGCAGTTGCGCGGCGGCGGCGGGATCGTCCGATCCGCGCGCAATCCGCTGCCCGGTGGCGATCTGGGTCTGGGTGCGCTCGATTGCGCCGCGCAGATCGGCCATCTGGGCGAGCGATCGGGTGAAGAACGACCCGGTCGAATTGCTGACGAAGCTCATCGCGAGCGCTCCCTTACCTCAGGCCCAGCAGGGTATCGAAGATGTCGGCGGCGACCTGGATCACCCGGCTGTTGGCCTCGAACGCCTGTTGCAGCCGCACCAAATTGGCGGCCTCGACATCAAGATCGACCCCGGTTTCGCGCAGCAGTTCGGCCTCGGCGCTGGCGGCGACCACGCCAAGCCCGTCGCGCCGGATATCAAGCGCGGCGACCCGGCTCGACAGACCCAAGAGCAGCGCATCGGCCAAGGCCGCGGGGCCGGTTGGCGCACCGAGATCGGCGAGCAGCGCGGCAAGGTTGGCGCTGTCGCGGCTGCCCGCCGGTGCGCCTGCGGGGGCGGTGGCAAGCCCTTGTGCGGACCCGAGCGTCACCTCCAGATCGCCCGCGCCGGTGCCTGCAAACAGCGGCAGACCGGGTGCGCCGTCGGCATCGACCCCGGCGGCCTGTGCGCTGTTGGCGATGGCGATGAGCCCGGCGGCGAGGCCGTCGAGCTCGGTCTGGAGCCCGGCGATCCCAGTCAGCGCATCGATGCGCCCCGCGATCGCGCCGCCTGCCAGTATCAGCCCGGCCCCGCCCACGGCAAGGCTGGCGGTGCCCTCGGCGGCGAAGCTGATGGCAAGGCTCTGCGCCGAAGGGCCGCTGACCAGCGGTGTCGGCGGGGTGCCCGCGATGGCGACATCAGCGGTGCCGTTGGCGTTGATGACCGGCGTGATCGCAAGCTGTTCGGCCAGCCCGCGCAGCGCCTTGTCGCGCGCATCGAGCAGCGCCGCGCGCCCCGCGGTGCCTTCGCGCGCGCCGACGAGGTCGCGGTTGACCGCGGCCAGCTCCTGCGCCAGCGCGTTGACCTCGCTGACCGCCGCGCTCGCCTCGTCCTGCACGCGGCTGCGGGCACCGGCGAGGGTTTCGTCGGCAAGCCGGAAATTGCCGGCGAGCTGGCGCGCGCCTTCGAGCGCGGCGATCCGCAGCGCCGGTTCGAGCGGATCGGCCGCAAGCCCGGTCAGCGCCGCCTCGAATCCGACCAGAGCGCCGAACAGTCCCGCGCCCTCGAGCGCGGTTTCGGCCTCGCGCAGCGCGATATACTCGGCATCCGCGGCGGCGAGCGCGGAGGACGCATCGCGCGCCTGGCGCTGCACCAGCGCGCTTTCAGCCCGCGTGATCGCGCCCGGCCGCACTCCGCCCAGCGCATCGACCGCGTTGATCCCGATGCTGCCGGTCAGCACCAGTTCGCCCTGGGTCAGACTGCGCCGCGCGTAATCGGCATTGGCGGCATTGGCGATGTTTTGCGCCGTCAGCTCAAGGCTCGCGCGGGTCGCGCCAAGGCCGCTGCGGCCGATCGAGAAGATCGCGGTAGGCATCAGCTGTCCCCTTGCACCGGAAGATGTTGCGCAAGCTGCGCCTCGATACTGCGGGCAAACCCGAAGGCCCCGGTCTCGGCAGCGATCTCGGCAAGGTGTTCGTCGCGCATCGCCTGAAATTGCCGCAGGCCTGCGCCGGTAAGCGGGGTATCCTCGGCCAGGCTGGCGGCGCGCGCGGCGGCAAGCATGCGGCGCAGCATGATCGCCTCGAAGCCCTCGGCCGCCTCGCGCAGCGCCGCGCGTTCGGGCGACAGAGCCGGTGCAGCCGCGGCGGTAGGCGCTAGCGGCCCGATCACAGCACCACCATTTCGGCTTGCAGGCTGCCGGCCTGCTTGAGGCTTTCGAGGATCACCACCAGATCCGACGCGCCCACGCCCAGAAGATTGAGCGCATCGACGATCTCGGAGAGCGAGGCGGCGGCGGGCATGTAGGCGACCCGGTCGGCGCGTTCGGTGACGGTGATCTCGCTCGATTCCTCGATTGCGGTCTCGCCGCGGCTGAACGGCGCAGGCTGGATCACCGCCGGGCTTTCCTCGATCCGGATCACCAGCTTGCCATGGCTGACCGCCGCCGGAGCGAGCCGCACCGCATCGTTGATCACGACCGTGCCGGTGCGGCTGTTGACGATCACCCGCGCCGCCACCGGGGCCGGCGTGACCGCGAGCATCTCGATCTCGGCCATCATCGCGGCGCGTCCGTCGTTGCCGTCGGGCAGCGCCAGTTCGATGCTGACCCCGTCGGCGATCGCGGCGATCCCGGGAAAGCGCGCGTTGATCGCATCGCGGACCCGCGCGGCGGTGAGGAAATCGGCGTGGTGAAGATTGAAGCGCAGCGGTCCGGCACGGTCGAACCCGGTTGCCACCGCACGCTCGACCGTCGCCCCGTCAGCGATCCGGCCGACCGTGGCGACGTTGACGGTCAGCTGCGATCCGTCGCGCCCGGTCACCCCCAGCCCGCCGACCGCGACATTGCCCTGCGCCATCGCATAGACCTCGCCGTCGGCTCCGTAGAGCGGGGTCAGCACCAGCGCCCCGCCACGCAGCGAGGACGACTGGCCGAGCGTCGAGACGGTGATGTCGATACGCTGCCCCGGCTTGGCGAAGGCGGGCAGTTCGGCGGTGACGATCACCGCGGCGGCATTGCGCAGCGTCGGGCTGACACCGGGGGGGAGCGGCAGGCCGAGGCGTCCGGACACGCCGCGCATCGCTTCGGTAACATAGGCAAGGTTGTTGTCGCCGGTGCCCTGCAGGCCGACGACCACGCCGTAGCCGGTAAGCTGGTTGGCGCGCAGCCCCTCGAACTCGCCGAGATCGCGCACCCGTTCGGCTGCAGCCGCGCTCGGCATCCACGCGGCCGCCAGCGCGAGCGCGATCACCAAGGCATGGACAAGCTGACGCATCATCGTTCTCCCGCTGCCTAGAACGGCGAAATCTTGCCGAAGAACCGGCTCAGCCAGCCCGGGCGGCTGGCCTGCTGCACCGCACCGCGGCCCGAATAGATGATCCGGGCATTGGCGACCTGCGAGGAGGCAAGGCGGTTGTCGCTGTCGATGTCGACCAGCCGGATGCGCCCGGCGAACTGCACCCATTCATCGCCCTGGCTGAACATCATCTGCTTTTCTCCGACCACTTCGGCGGTGCCGTTGGGGTAGATCGCGGCAATCGTCACCGCGACCGCGCCGTTGAGGCGGCTCTGCTGGGCGGCATTGCCCCCGCCAGTGAACGACCCTTCGGCGGCGGATTTAAGGGCTTCGGGGTTCAGAAAATCGAGCGGACCCGATGCTGGCGGGGTGATCGACAGGCTGCCTTCGCGGCTGGTGCGGCCCTGCGTGCTCTTGGCGGTGGTGGTGGCCTCGACCAGCACGATCGTGACCATGTCGCCCAGCATCCGCGCGCGGGTGCCGGTGACGAGCCCGGCATAGCCGCGCCCGGTCTGGAAGATCGCGCCGTTAGAAGCGGCTGGCTGATCGGACTGGGCGGGAGCGGCGGTCAGGGCGGCGCCCGGCGGCGGCGGCGCGGTGAAGCCGGGCTGCGGCCCGCCCGCGCCCAGCCCAGCGCAGGCGGCGAGCGACAGCGGCGCGGCCAGAACCAAATGGCGAGCGTTCACGGCACGCCTCACAAGGTCTGGTTGGCGTTGCGCAGCATCTCGTCGACCGCGCTCACCATCTTGGAGTTGATCTCATAGGCGCGCTGGGCTTCGATCATCTCGACCAGTTCCTCGACCACGTTGACGTTCGAGGCTTCGAGCATCCCTTGGCGGATCTGCCCGCGCCCGTTCTCGCCCGCGAACCCGAGTTCGGCCGGCCCGCTGGCGGCGGTCTCGACCAGGAAATTGTCGCCGATCGCGCGCAGCCCGGCCGGGTTGACGAAGCTTGCCACGGTCAATTGCCCTAGCAGCGTAGGCTCGGCATTGCCGGGGGTCAGCGCGCTGACCGTGCCGTCGGGCGCGATGGTCAGCGACTGCGCCCCGGCGGGCACCTGCAGCGGCGGTTGCAGGGCATAGCCCTGGCTGGTGATCAGCGTGCCGTCGTTCGACAGGGTGAAATTGCCCGCGCGGGTGAACCCGACCTGCCCGCCCGGCGGCAGCTCGACCTGAAAGTAGCCCGGGCCGTCAAGCGCCAGATCGAGCGGGTTGGAGGTGGTGTTGAGCGTCCCTTGTGCCTCGATCCGGGTGGTGCCCTGGACCTGCACCCCGGTGCCGAGGTTGAGCCCGACCGCATAGGCGGTCTGCCCGGTCGAGGCCTGCCCGGCGACCCGTACTTCCTGATAGGCGAGCGTGGCGAAATCGGCGCGGTCGCGCTTGAACCCGGTGGTGCCGATATTGGCGAGGTTGTTGGCGATGACGCGCATCCGCGCATCCTGCGCCTCGAGCCCGGTGCGGGCGACGCTGAGGGCGGAAGTTGGCATTGGTCGGGTCTCCTTGAAAAAGTCGGGATCAGCGCAGCGCCATCAGGCCGCTGGAGGCTTCATCGAGCTCGCCTGCGGTGCGGATGATCCGGGCGCGCTGTTCGAAGGCGCGCTGGGCGTCGATCATCTGCACCAGCGTGTCGGCGGTCTGGACATTGGACTGTTCGAGCGCGCCCGCGTTGAGGCGCGCGGTGAGGTCAGGGGGGAGCACGCCGGTCCGGCCCCCGGCAGCGGGGACCTTGAGAAAGCTGTCCACCCCCTTGACCAGCGCGCTGCCTTCGGGGCTGACCAGCCGCAGCCGGTCGATCGCCTCGGGCGCGGTTTCGCGGGCGGAAGGGTCGCTGGCGAGGATCGTGCCGTCGGGCGCAATCGCGATTCCGAAGCCGGGCGGCACGGTGATCGGCGCGCCGCTCCGGCCCAGCACCGCCAGCCCCTCGCCATTCTCGATCACGCCCGTTGCGCTGATCCGCAGATCGCCGCGGCGCGAATAGACCTCGCCCTTGCGATCGGGGGCCTGAAAGGCGAGCAGCGCGGTGCCTTCGAGCGCGACGTCCAGCGGATTGCCGGTCGGCAACACCTGCCCGGCGCGCAAATCGGCGCCGCGCATCTGCCCGCGGGCGAGCGCGCGCGCTTCGAGCGATCCGTCCCTGAGCGTCGCCGGGGTGACCGCGAAAACCTCCTGACGAAAGCCCGGGGTGGCGGCGTTGGCGAGATTGTTCGCCACTGCCCGCTGCCGGTTCATCGCCGCGGTCATCGCGGTCATCGCGGTGTAGATCAGCCGGTCCATCGTTCAGCCCTATTGCTGGCGCAGGTTGAGCGCGGCCTGGGTGATCGCGGTGGCGGTGTCGATCGCGCGGGCGTTGGCCTGGAAATTGCGCTGCGCGGTGAGCAGCGAAACCATCTCCTCGGCAAGATCGACGTTCGAGCGTTCGAGCGCGCCGCTGATCATCTCGCCATAGTTGCCGATCCCGGGATTGCCGAATTGCGGCGCGCCCGAATCGCCCGATGCCTGCCACTTGGTCTGGCCGATCGGGCGCAGCCCTGCGGGCGCGGCAAAGGTCGCCAGCGCCACCTGCCCGACCGGGGTTGCGGTGCCATCGGCATAGGCGGCGTTGACGATCCCGCGATTGTCGATGGTGACGTTGGCGAGCGCCGATCCCGCACCATTGGTGAGCGGCACTGCCACATTGGCCGGCACGCTCGAGGTCGGCACGCCCGCCGCATCGACCGGATAGGCCTGCAGGCTGTTGCCATTGGCATCTTCGAGCGCGCCGCTCGCATCGAGGCGGAAATTGCCGTTGCGGCTGAAAGTCAGCTCGCCCGAGAACGGGTTGGCGAGCGCGAAGAACCCGTCGCCATCGATCGCAAGGTCAAGGCTGCGCCCGGTCTGTTCGAGCGGGCCCAGCGCGAAATCCTGCGTGATCGCCGACACCGTCGCGCCGATCCCGGCGGTGCGGCGCGGATCGGTGGCCGATCCTGAGGCGACCAGATCGGCGAACTGCGCCGAGCTTTTCTTGAACCCCACGGTTTCGGCATTGGCGATGTTGTGCGCGATCACGCGCAGGTCGGTCTCGGCATTCTTGAGACCGCTGAGAGAGGTGAAAAAAGACATGGGACGGGTTCCTCCTCCAGGGGCAGAAAATCAGGATTGGGGGGCAGCGACAGGCGCGCGCGCGGCGGCTTCCTGCGCTTCGATCAGGCGGTCGAGCTTGGCCGAGATGTCCTCCAGCGTGGCTCCGCTCGCAGTGGTCGCGGCCAGCGCGGAAAACTGCGCCATCTGCGCCAGCATCGCCTCGTTGTCGGCCGGTTCGAGCGGGTCCTGAAACGTCAGCTGGGTGGTCAGCAGCCTCAGGAAATCGCTCTGGTCGAGCGTTTCGAGCCCGTTGCCCGACAGCCGCGAAGGGGTGTTGAGCCGGTCGAGGGTGGTCTGCGCAACGGCAGCGGTGGCGGGGGTGTCCATCATTCGCTCCTCAGGGTTTCGAGCATCAGCTGCTTGGCTGTCTGGAGCGCCTGCACCAGATTCTGGTACTGGCGCGCGCTGTCCATGATCTCGATCATCTCGGCAGTCTCGTCGACCGGGGCCTCAAACACGTAGCCGTCCTTGTCGGCGAGCGGGTGGGCGGGGTCGTGGCGGCGGGTCGGCGCGGTCTCGGTCCGCACCAGCCCGGTTGCCGCTACCCCGGCAAGGCCCGATGCGCGGTCGAGTTCGGTTGCGAAGACCGCGCGGATCGGGCGATAGGCCTCGGTCTCGCTCGAGGCGACCGATCCGGCGTTGGCGAGGTTTGACGTCGCCGCGTTCATCCGCACCATCTGCGCGCTCATCGCGCGGGTGGTCATCGCGAACAGGGTCGTGGGGGCGCGCTCGGGCATGCTCATTCGCCCTTCAGCGCGCGGGTGATGGTATTGACCTTGCCCTGCACGAAGCTGAGCGTGGCCGAATAGGCGACGGCATTTTCGGCAAAGGCGACCTGTTCGCGCGCGAGTTCGACGGTGTTGCCGTCGAGCGCGGGCATAGTCGGGCGGCGCCACACCATCCCGGCGCGCGGATCGCTGGCGGCCATGCCGCGCCCGGCGGCGAGCCGCGCATCGAGCGCCGCGTTGAAATCGATGTCGCGCGCCTTGTAGCCCGGCGTCGCGGCATTGGCGATGTTCGACGCGATCACGCCCATCCGCGCCGAGCGCAGCGTCAGCGCCGCCCCGTGGATGCCGAAAAGTCGTTCGTTCACGCCGCCTGTCTCCCGTCGCGCAGCGCCCCGGCCGAAGCGGGCGGGGCAAGCGTGCCCGACTTTCAGCACGAACCATGCCAATCACCCCCGGGCGCCGGGCGCACGATCGGTGAAGCGGTGCGGGCGGCAAGTGCTTGCCGGGAGCGGGCAGGGCTGAGGGCAAGTTGCTGCCGCGCCGCGCTGCGGGCTTAATCCGGCCCTGCGGCGGACGTTCTTGGCCCCAGCGACACTGCGAAAGCGAGGGGGAAATGCCATGCCGAACACCATCAGCGCGCTGATCGATCCCGGGGCTTTCGCGATCGTGGTGGCGGGCACCGTGCTGGCCTGCGCCGCGCGCTGCGGATGGCGCGATTTCGGGGCGGCGCTGCGGGCCGCTGCGGGGCTGACGCGGCGCGGGTTCGACGAGGACGCCAATCGCCGCGCGCTCGCCCATGCGCTCGCCGCGATCGCGCGCGACGGCACCCACCGCGCCAGCCCCGTGCTGCCGCCCGACCGGGCGCTCGGCATGATGCTCGAAACCGTGCTGCGCCACGGCGCGCTCGATGCGCTCCACGCTGCCCGCCGCGCCCAGCGTGCGCTCGACGAGGCACGCCGCCTCAACGCCGCGCAGGCGTTCAACTGGGCGGGTGAGCTGGCCCCGGTGTTCGGGCTGATCGGCACGCTCTACGGTCTCACCCAGCTGGCCCCTGCGGGCACCGACAACCCCGCTGCGGTAATCATGGGCGCGGTTTCGACCGCGGTGCTGACCTCGCTTTACGGTGCCTTGCTTGCCCACTTGCTGTGCTTTCCGCTGGCGAGCGCGATCGAGCGGCGCGGGCTCGACGAGGAACACCGCCGCGAGGCGCTGGGCGACTGGTTCAGCGCCCAGCTCGAACGCACGCTGATCACGCCCGAGGATCGCCGCGCACACATCCGGGGCGTGGCATGACCCGCGCGGCGGCAAGCGGCCCGCGCGGGCACGGCTGGCAACTGATCCTTGCAGACTTGGCGCTGATCCTGTTCCTGCTGACGCTGTCGGCCTTGCCCGCGGCCGAAGCCGAGAGCAGGGCGCGGCTGGCCGACAGCGACGCGCGCGCCGACGAGACGCGGCGGCCACGCATGGCCGAAGTCGCCGCCGCACAGGCGCTCTATCGCCCGGTCACCGGCGGCCCCGGGATCGGCGCATGGCTCGCCGTCCAGCCGCGCGATCCGCGCGCTACGCTGACGATCTTCGCCCGGCACCGGCGCGGTGAAGAGGGCGCGGCCTGGAACACCGCCGCCATGCTTGCGCGCGAAGCCCGCAAGGCCGGAGTGGCGGTACGGATCATCGTCACTGAGGGCACGGACAGCGATCTTTACGCCAGTCTTGCCTATGATGCGCCGCAGCCGACGCCATAGCCACGGCGCCTTAGCCCACCACCACGCGGTTGCGGCCTTCCTGCTTGGCGCGGTAGAGCGCGGCGTCGGCGCGGGCGAGCGCGCTGCGGGTGTCGGAATCCTCGGTCACCTCGGCGACCCCGCCCGAGAACGTCACCCGTCCGAACGGCTCGCCGGTCTCGCGGTTGACGAGCTGGCGCGCGGCCTGGGCGCGGCGCACCTGATCGAGCCGCAGCCGCGCCGCCATCTTGCCCATCCCGTAGAACAGCAGCACGAACTCCTCGCCCCCGTGGCGCGCGACGAAGCAGCCATCGCCCGCATGTTCGGTAAGGGTTGCGGCGATCGCACACAGCACCCGGTCGCCCGCCTCGTGCCCGTGGCGATCATTGATCTGCTTGAAGCAATCGACATCGCAGAACGCGAGGCTGAGCGGTTCGTCTTTGGCCCGCGCTTCGAGCGCCGCGGAGACCAGCCGCCGTTCGAAGGCGCGGCGGTTGGGCAGGCGGGTGAGGTGATCGACATCGGCCTCCATCCGCGCGCGCGCCAGATTGTCGCGCAGCCGCGCGGTTTCGGCCTCGCTGCGCGCCATCGCATCCTCGACCGCGGCAATCCGCGTCAGCATCGCGCGCGACAGGTCGAGCACCCGGTCTAATTCGGTCGCGGCCGCCGAGGGGGCGAGGGTCTCGGCGGCCATGGCCTCGATCTGCAACCCCAGCGCACCGCGATGGTCGCTGGTCTCGCACTGCGCCGAACGTGCGGTCTGGGCAAACCGCATCAGCGCATATTCGAGCGTGTCCATCAGCGTTTCGAGCGCGGCGATGCGGGCGTGGTTGTCAGGGTCGAGCCGCGCGAGCGTATCGAGCCAGCGCTGGTCGATCGGTTCGCCCGCCATCTCGCGCGCGGCGAAGGCCTGTGCAAGTTCGGGGTGCGATCCCGACAGTCCTCCGCAGATCGCCGCAAGATTGGGCGCGGTGACCGCCAGATCGTGGTGTTCAACGAACTCGCCGATCCGCGCCAGCAGCGCGCGGCGCGCTTCGGTGGCGCGCTGGGGGACGGCGGCGTCCTCGGCAGTGCTCGAGGGATCGGCCGATGCGGCGGGCCGGACCGGGCGGGCGAGAAAGCGCGAAGTGAAGGACATCGTCGGGTTCCTGTTGGCGACAAGGGCGGTGGTGGCGCCGATCTAATGCCCGCCATGCTTAAATCGCGCCGTCCCCTCCCCCCGGAACACCCCGTAGTCATGCGCGCGCGGCCTTGCGCCCGCGTGGCGATTGGCATGGGCCTTGCGTCTCGATGGCGGAACGGCGCGCCATCCGGTGCGCCGATGCAGCGAGGGAGCGATTTCATGGACAGGCCTTTTCCGACCAGCGATGGGTGGCGGCTCGCCCCGCTGGCGCTGCCGATCCTGCTGCCGCTGTGCGATCCGGCATCGCAGGCGCAGACCGCCGGCGGTTTGACCGATCCGGCCGCGATCGACCGCGCCGTTTCCGCATTCACCGGTGCGGCCACCGGCACGCCCGGCGGCGCCCGCATGGCCGCCGATCCGCGCCTGCAACTGGCGGCCTGCGCCGCGCCGCTGGCGGTCGGCTGGCACGGCGGTGGACGCAGCGCAGTGCGGGTCGAATGCGCGGGGCCGACGCCATGGCGGATCTTCTTCGCCCTCGCCGCCGACAGCGCCGCAGCGCTGCCGGGACAACCGCCCGCCCTCCCGGCGGTCCGGCGCGGCGATGCGATCACCATCGCGGTGCGCGGGCGCGGTTTTTCGGTGCAGCAACCGGGCGAGGCGCTCGAAAGCGGCACCATCGGCGCCTGGATCATGGTGCGCACCGCGCGCAAGGGCGAGCCGCTGCGGGCGCGCATCGAACGCCCCGGGCTGGCCGTGATCCAGGTTGGCGCAGGAGCGCCGTGATCCGCCCTTAAACCCGCGCCCGCGCGGCCGTTCTCGCCCACAGGAACCCAACAAGGACATCACCCATGCCCTCCGTCGAACCGAGCAAACTGCAAGCGATCGGGGCCGCGCGCGCTCTTTCCGAAAGCGAGCGCGCGCAGCTGACCGGGCGCGCCGATGCGCTGCGCAATTCCGCCGCCGCCGTCCCGGCCCCGGCGGCGGGGATCAGCGTCGAGATCGCCGCCGCGCTCGATACCGCCACCCCGCCGGTCGACGCCGAACGGGTCGAACAGATCCGCGCGGCGCTGCGCGACGGGTCCTACCCGCTGGTGCCGACCAAGATCGCCGACGCGATGATCGCAGCACAGGTCAGCCTCGTGCTGCCCGATCTGGACTGATCCGGTGGCAAGCCAGCCGACCCCGCACGACCCCCTCGCCGCCAATCCGCTCGCGGCAGGCCTGCGGCAGATGATTGCCGTGCTCGAACAGGAACGGCATGCGCTTGCCGCGCTCGATGCCGATGCGCTCGTCATCTGCGCGCGCGACAAGGAAGCGCTGTGCGACCGGCTCGGAGCACTCGCGCCGCAGCCGCTCGAAACCGATATCCGCACGCTGGCCGAGACCGCGCAGCGGCTCAACGAGGTCAACCGCCGGGTGCGCAACCTGCTCGCCGCCAATATCGCGGCGCGGATCGAGGCGCTGGGCGGGCAGCGCCGCAGCCGCCGGATTGCGCATGGCCCGGCGGCCCGCAGCGGAGCTGGCACGCCGCTTGCTTAACCGCCCCGGAAAGCGCCGCAGCCCGCGGCGCTGCCGACCAGGCGGAGCCCGCGTGAGCCAGTCCCCTCCCCCCCTTGCCTTGCCCGCAGGACCGATCCGCGCCGGGTTCGAAGCTGCCGCCCGCCGCCACGAGGCCGCGCGCGGCCCGAACCCGGGCGCGGTGCGGCAGATCGCGGCGGCGCGGCCCGACACCCCGGTCGAAGCCGCGATCGCCGATGCCGCGGCGCGCACCAGCGTCGATTTTACCTATCTGCTCGCGCAGGCCGAAGTCGAATCGGCGATGGACCCCGACGCCCGCGCCGCGACCTCGAGCGCGACCGGGCTTTATCAGTTCATCGACGGCACCTGGCTCGATACGGTCAGGAAGCACGGCGCGCGCTTCGGGCTGGGCGCGCTGGCAGATGAAATCGGCGTGACCGCGTCAGGCAGCGCCTATGTCGCCGATCCGGCGCGGCGCGCGGAAATCCTGGCGCTGCGGCGCGATCCGCAGACCGCGGCGCTGATGGCCGCCGGGCTTGCCGAAGACAACCGGGCCCACCTTGCGCCCATCCTCGGGCGGCAACCTTCGCACGGCGAGCTTTACCTTGCACATTTCCTTGGCGCGGGCGGCGCCGGGCGGTTCCTGTCGGCGCTGCGCGAAGACCCCGGGCAAAGCGCCGCAGCGCTGTTCGCACGGCCCGCCGCCGCCAACCGGGCGATCTTCTTCGCCCCCGACGGCAGCGCCCGCAGCCTTGCGCAGGTGATGGCGGTGATCGACGGCAAGCTTGAACGCGCGCTCGACCGGGCGAGCGACGGGCAGGCGGCGCGCTTCGCGGGCACCGGGGGCACGGCGGGGGACGCCTATCGGTCGGCCCCCTATCTTATCGCCGATGAGGAAGTGTTCGGACCCGGGCAGCCGCCCGCGCTAACCTATGCCGCGAGCCCCGCCCCCGACCGCCCGCGCACCCGGCCGCCGATGTCGCAGGTGCTGGGGGCAACTTTCGGGACCGATCCCGCCGCCGCGCCCGCGCAGGTGCGCCGCGCCTATGACCGGCTGCGGGCATTCGGCCTGTGACCGCGCCAATCAGCACCCGCGCCGCCCCGATGCCGCGCGCGATCGCGCGCCTCGCCGCGATCCCTGCGACCATGGCGCTGCCGCTCGGCATCTTCGCGCTGCTGGCGCTGATGGTGCTGCCGATCCCGGCGCTGCTGCTCGACATCTTCTTCGTGTTCAACATCGCGATCTCGGTCGCGGTGCTGATGGTGGCATTGAACGCCCGGCGCCCGCTCGATTTCTCGGCCTTCCCGTCGGTGCTGCTGTTCGCGACGCTGCTGCGCCTCGCCCTGAACGTCGCCTCGACCCGGGTGGTGCTGGTCCACGGTCACGAGGGCGAAGCTGCTGCGGGCGAGGTGATCGAGGCTTTCGCCGCGTTCCTGGTCGGCGGCAATTTCGTGGTTGGGCTGTTCGTGTTCGCGATCCTGATGATCATCAACATGATCGTGATCACCAAGGGCGCGGGGCGGGTGTCGGAAGTCTCCGCCCGCTTCGTGCTCGATGCGCTGCCGGGCAAGCAGATGGCGATCGACGCCGATATCGCCGCCGGGCTCGTCACCGCCGAGGAAGCCCGCGAACGCCGCCGCGAGGTCACGGTCGAGGCCGATTTCTACGGCTCGATGGACGGGGCTTCCAAGTTCGTGAAGGGCGATGCGATGGCGGCGCTCTTGATCCTTGCGGTCAACATCATCGCCGGTTTCGCGATCGGGATGATCAGCCACGGCCTCAGCGCCGCCGAAGCGGGCGAGGTCTATGTCACGCTCGCGGTCGGCGATGCGCTGGTGGCGCAGGTGCCCGCGCTGCTGCTGTCGATCGCGGCTGCCGCGATCGTTACCCGGGTTTCGGACCAGCGCGACCTTGCCGGCCAGATCGGCGGCCAGTTCGCCGATCCGCGCGGGTGGCTGCCGGTGGCGCTGATCCTTGGCGCGATCGGCCTGGTTCCGGCGATGCCGCAGCTGATCTTCCTGCCCGGCGCGGCGATTGCCGCGGGGGTGTGGTGGCAGCTTCGGCGCCGCGCCGCGGCCCCGCCCTCCGATGCCGCGCTGCCCGAAGCCGTGCCGCCCGACCGGATCGAGCCCGCCGATGTCGCCGATGCCACGCTGGTGACGATCGAGCTTGGCTATGGCCTGATCGCGCTGGTCGACGAGGCCGCCGCCGGGCCCGATGGCGGCGCGCCGCTGATCACCCGCATCACCGGCATCCGCAAGCAGCTGTCGCGCGATCTCGGGTTCGTGCTGCCGCAGTTCCGGATCCGCGATTCGCTCGATCTGGGCGCGCTCGATTACGCGGTGCTGCTGGGCGGGGTGAACATCGCGCGCGGCAGTGTCAGGCCCGGGCGGCTGCTGGCGATCGACGCGGGCGAGGTGCGCGCGGCGGCACCCTATGCCGGGCTCGGGCTTGGGGGCGAGCTGACCCGCGATCCCAGCTTCGATTGTCCGGCGCTGTGGATCGCGCCGCCCGCGCGCGACCACGCGATCGCCGAGGGGTTCCTGGTGGTCGATCCCGCGACCGTGATCGCCACCCACGCCAACCAGGCGCTGCTTGCCGAAGCGCACCAGCTGCTCGGCCCCGACGAGGTGCGCGATTGGATCGAAGCGCTCAAGGCGCGCGCCCCGGCGCTGGTCGAGGCGGTGCACCCCGATCCGCTCCCGCTCGCCGCGCTGACCCGCACCCTGCGCGCGCTGGTGGCCGACGGGATCGGGCTGGCCCATCCCCAGCCGCTGTTCACCGCGCTGGCGCTGGCGTTGCAGAAAGACCCCGCTTTCGAGGCGGTGATCGATGCGGTGCGCGCCGATCTGGGCGCGCGGCTGGTGGCGCGGATCGCCGCGCCGGGCGAGCCGCTCAAGGTCGCAACGCTCGATGCCGGGCTGGAAGCGGCGATCCTTGGCGGGATGATCGACCCGGCCACCGGACAGCCGCTGATCGAGCCCGAGTGCGGCAGCATGATCGCGCGCGAGGCCGGGCGGCTTGCCGACGGCGAAGGCGGCCCGATCGCGCTGATCGTCCAGCCGCCCGCCCGCCGCGCGCTGGCGGCGCTGCTGAAGGCGCGCTGTCCTCGCTGCATGGTGCTCTCGATCGCCGAACTGCCCGCGACCCAGCCGGTCGCGGTGATCGGGGTGATCGGCAGCGAAAGCGCGCCCGCAACGCTCGCTGCCCCGCAGGAGCTGGCGGCATGAAGCACGATCCCACCGGCTTTGCCGCCCCCATCCCCTATCGCAGCAGCCGCGCCGAAGTGGCTGACCGCGTGCGCCGGTTCCTGCCGCTGGTGCGCCGCGCGGCGTGGCATATTCACGGCCACGGGCGCGCGGACAGCCGCGGCGGGCTGGAGATTGACGATCTGGTGCAGGCCGGGATCGTCGCGCTTACCGAATGTGCGCAGCGCCACAGCGGACCGACCGAGGACGGCTTTGCCGCCTATGCCAAGATCAGGGTGCGCGGGGCGATGCTCGACGAGGTCCGCCGCGCCGCGCACGACACCCGCTCCGCCCGGCGCAGGCGGGCCGCCTACGATCGCGCGCGCGAAGGGCTGCGTGCGCAGCTGGGGCGCGAGCCGGGCCGCGCCGAGATCGCCGCGCAGCTGGGGATCGGCGATGCCGAACTGGCCGCGATCGAAGCCTGCGGCGTGGTGCTGACCCCGATCAGCGAGGTCTATGACGAGACCAGCACCGCCTTCGCCAGCGACGATCCCGACCCATTCGAGGCGCTGTGCGCGGCCGAGGACCGCAGCCGTCTGGTCGCCGCGATGGCCCGCCTGCCCGAGCGGCTGCAGCTGGTGCTCCAGCTGTTTTTCGTCGAGGAACTGAACCTCACCGAAATCGCCGCGGTGCTCGAGGTCAGCGTCCCGCGCGTCCACCAGCTGCGCGCCAAGGCGCTGGCCGACCTGCGCGCGCTATTGGAGGCGCAGGTCACGGGCTGAGAGAGACGGCGCCAGACCGCCCGCAATCAGGGCACCATTCCCTGCATCTTCGCTCTTTTCGGCCCGAGATAGCCGAACAGATAGGCCCCGACCTTGCGCATCTGGATTTCCTCGCTGCCCTCGGTGATCCGGTAGCGGCGGTGGTGGCGGTAGATGTGCTCGAACGGCTTGTGGCGCGAATAGCCGATCCCGCCATGGACCTGCATCGCGCGGTCGGCCGCCTCGCACACCAGCCGGTTCGCCCAGTAATTGCACATCGAGACCTTGTCCGAGATGGTCCGCTCGATTTCCTCGTGGGGCATATTGTCCATCTCCCACGCGGTCTTGAAGATCAGCAGGCGCAGCATCTCGGCCTGCGTCGCCAGCTCCACCAGCGGGAACTGGATCGCCTGATTGCGCGCCAGCTCCTCGCCGAAAGGCTTCCTCTCCCGCGCGTATCTGACGCTTTCGTCGATGCAGTAGAGCGCCGCGCCGCAGCTCGACGCCGCCTGACGGATGCGGTTCTGGTGGACGAAGCTCTGCGCCAGTGCGAGGCCGCGGCCTTCGACCCCAAGGATCGCGCTGTCGGGCACCCACACGTTGGTCACGCTGAGGCGCGGGTGGTCGGTGGGCATGTTGAAGGTCCACAGCCACTCCTCTATCCGCAAGCCGTCGGTGGGGTTGGGGACGAGGAAGCAGGTGATCCCGCTCGCATCCCCCGCGCTTCCGCCCGTGCGCGCGAACATCGCGCAATGCGTGGCGACATGCATCCCGGTGATCCACATTTTCTCGCCGTTAATCAGCCAGCCGTCGAGGCCATCGCGGGTTTCACGCACGGCATGGGTTTCCATGTGGGTGGCGTCGGAGCCGTGGTTGGGTTCGGTGAGCCCGAAGGCGACCCGCCGCGCGCGCTCGAACCCGCCGAGGATAAATTCGTCCTTCTGTTCTTCCGTGCCCCACTGGTCGAACATGGCGACGAAGGGGAAGTTGCCGACGATGCTGTGCTCGTTCTGAAGATCGTTGTGGAGGCCGAGGCCAGCCCGCGCGAAATGTTCGCGGATCACCGCCATCCAGAGGTTGCTGCCGTCCTTCCCGCCATAGCGCTTGGGCGCGGAGAATCGCCAATGGCCGGCCTCGTCGGCGCGGGCCGTGGCTTCCTTGAGCAGTTCCTCCCACTCATGCCGGGGCAGCCCGCCCGCCTCGAAATCCGTGCGCGCATATTCGCGGCGGTGGTCGAAGAAGCGGATATTGTCGTCCTGCTGCTCCAGCGGCTTGATCTCGGCGGCGATGAAGGCGTCGAGTTCGCCCAAATAGGCTTGCAGGTCGGCGGGGATGGCGAAGTCCATTATTCCAAGTCCTCGTCTTTCGGAGTCCAGCGTTTCCGCGCCTCGGCAAGTGCTGGATATTTGGGCGAATCGGTCAAAACCTTCTCCAGTATCGCGCCTCGGAGCGCCTGGAGCAGACCATCATCCTTCAATGACTGCTCGCCCCGCATGATCGCCAGTGCGCCTGCGGAGTCGCGCACTTGCGGCATGATCCGGCGGTCACGATCAATAATGCCCAGCGCATTTCGCGCCACGGCCAATTGAAACAGGTCGTGCCCGTCGAGCTTGGACTTGACGCTGGCGAGCCACTCGGAAACGGCGACCGCAATTTCGCCGACATGGGCTTCACCATCGTCCTCGGCACCCGGCCAAGGCTCAACCACGTGGCGCAGGCGTTCGATGACGGGCGCATCTTCCTCCAGCAGTAACAGCAGATCGAGTTCCTGCTCGCTCGTCCGGCGCGAGATCACCACGCGTTCGAGCATCCGGTCCGCGCCCGAGCGCCATTGCGCCGCCATCTTGAGGCAGCCGAGCGCCCACCACACGGTGCGGTAGATCGTCCAGAAGCGCAGGCGCGCGGGGTCTATGCGCACCCCCGCCTCGGCCTCGTAGGCGGCGAGGTAATCTTCGATGCTGCCCAGCCCCAGCGCAGGCCGATCATAACGGGCGAAGCGCCACACGGCCATGCAGCCGAAGGCGAGGTCTTCGTGGGCATCGCCGAAATGGGCGATTTCCCAGTCGAGCACGCCGGTCAGCCGCGAGCCTTCGACCAGCAGATTGCCCATGCGGTAATCGCCGTGGTTGAGCACGGGCGGGGCCTCAGGCGGGCAATTGTCCTCCAACCACTTCAATCCGAGAGCGATGATTGGGCGGTCGCCGCCTGCCTCGATAAACTGCGCCTTCAAATCGGCGATGGCCGCGCGGTAGTCCATCACCGGCACGCTCTTCGGCACATCGGCCCGCGCCAGCGAATGAACCCGCGCCAGATCGCGCGCCGCCTCGCGCAGCAGCGCGCCCGGATCGTCGCACGCCAGAATGACCTTGGGATCAGCCGTCCCCGGCAGCGCGCGCATCACGAACCCGCTGCCGAGCCCGTCCGCCTCCTCCAGCACCGCCACCACCTCCGGCGCGGTCACGCCCGCCGATCGCGCCGCTTGGATCAGCGCCGCCTCGGTCGCGTGGCTGTAAGGCCGCCCTTCCATGAACGCGAGGCTGGGTGCGCGGCGCAAAACAAACGCCCAATCACTTCCCTTCCCTTCAGGCGAGGGGCTGGGGGTGAGGACTGTGGCGAAACGCCAGCTTTCCATCACCGCCCCGCCCGTCAAACGCTGCGGCTCGCCCGACACAGCACCAAGGCCCGCGCGGGCACAGACCCGCGCCAGCCCGGCAGTCAGTTCCTCATGCGAAAGCCCCAAGGCTTTACGCCGGGACATTGTCCTTCTTGACGGTGATCACCTGCGGATAGGTAAACTCCTTCAGGCCTTCCTTGCCGTATTCGGCGCCGAAGCCCGACTGCTTGTGCCCGCCGAACGGCGCAAACGGGGAGAGGTGGAGGTATTCGTTGACCCACACCGTGCCGGTTTCGAGCTGCTCGGCGATGGCGACGCCCTTGTCCGGGTTGCCGGTCCACACTGCCCCTGCAAGCCCGTATTCGGAATTGTTGGCGCGCGCGATCACTTCCTCTTCGGTCGAAAACTTCATCAGCGGCATGACCGGCCCGAACTGTTCCTCGGCGACGATCCGCGCGTCTTCGGGCGGGTTGTCGAGGATGGTCAGCGGCACGAAATAGCCGGTGCCCGAGGGATCGACATTGCCGCCCAGCAGGAACTGGTACCCGTTGGCCTTGGCATCCTCGATCAGCTCGAGCACGCGGTCATACTGCTTCCTGTTCTGGATCGGGCCGACGCCGGTGCCCTGCTCGCTGCCGTCGCCGACCTTCACGGTCTTGGCATATTCGACGATCGCGGCGCTGAGTTCATCATAGATGTCCTCGTGGATATAGATACGCTTGGCGGCGACGCAGATCTGCCCGGCGTTGGAGAAGCTCGACCAGAACAGCTGTTCGGCGACCTTCTTGGGATCGGCATCGGGCAGCACGATCGAGGCATCATTGCCGCCCAGTTCGAGCGTGATGCGCTTGAGGTCGGCCGAGGCACCCTCCATGATCTTCTTGCCGGTCGCGGTCGATCCGGTGAAGGTGATCTTGTCGATATCGGGGTGGCTGGTGATCATCGGGCCGAGGTCATCCTCGCCGGTGATGATGTTGACGACCCCCGCGGGCACCGCATCCAAGATCAGTTCGGCGATCTTCAGCGTTGTGAGCGGGGTGAAGGGTGAGGGCTTCAGCACAATCGTGCAGCCCGAAAGCATCGCGGGCACGATCTTCTGGATCGCCATCATGACGGGGAAGTTCCACGGCACGATCCCGCCGACCACGCCCACCGGCACACGCCGCACGCGGTGGAGGCGGGTGTCATCGTCCTGAACCACCTCTTCATCGAGGCTGAGGGTCGATTGTGCCGCCGCCATCCCGGCCGCACCGTAGATTTCGCCGCGCGCCTGTTCGTGCGGCTTGCCCTGCTCGCTCGTCAGCAGGCGGTAGAGTTCCTCGGCATTGGCCTTGATCGCGCCCGAGATCGCCATGATCGCGCCGCGGCGTTCGTCGAGCGAGGTGGTTTTCCAGGTCTTGAACGCGGCGCGCGCGGCGGCGACCGCGCGGTCAAGCTCGTCCTTGCCGCAGGCCGGAACCTGGCCGATGACCTGTTCGGTCGCGGGATTGACCACATCAAGCCAGCGTTCGGTCGCGATCATCTCGCCGCCGATAAGGTTCTTGTACTGGGTGACCATCAGTCTGTCCTCTCTTCGCGATGGGGGAATCGTCTCTCTCCCCGTCAGGTTGGCGCGTTGCATGCGAAAACGCAATCGCTGCTTTGGTGCTATGAGTAACGTGGCAGGGCGCCGCGATCACCTGACGATTGCGCTACGCCCGCAGGTGCCTATGTGAAGCATCCCGACCGACAACGAGAGGAGAGAGATGATGACCGAGCCGCGCCCCGATCTGGTGATTTATGGCAGCCCCGTCTCGCCCTTCGTGCGCAAGGTGGCAAGCCTGTGCCTGCTGAAGGGCGTCCCCCATGAGACCGAGGCGGTCAACGTCTTCGCGCCGCCGCCGTGGTTTGTCGATATTTCGCCGATGAAGCGTATTCCGGTGCTGCGCGACCGTTCGGTGGCCGAGCAGGGCAGCGCCGGGACGATCCCCGATTCGAGCGCGATCTCAGCCTATATCGAGAAAAAGCACCCCGCCCCGGCGCTCTATCCCGATGATCCGATGGCGCTGGGCGAGGCGCTGTTCGTCGAGGAATTCGCCGACACCACGCTCGCCGCCGCCGGGGGGCTCGGCATCTTTCGCCCGATCTATTTCGCCGCCAGCAAGGGCGAGGAGCCTGATCTGGCCAAGGCGCGCGAAACCTGGACCAAACAGCTGCCGCCGCTTTTCGACGTGCTCGAAACCCGGCTGGCGGGCGCAAGCTGGTTTGCCGGCGGTGCGCTGTCGATTGCCGACATCACGGTTGCCCAGGTGATGCTCCAGGTCGCTCTGGTGGCGGAAATGCCGCTGGCGAACTGGCCCGCGCTCGAACGGCATTTCGCCGCGATGTTCGCCCTGCCCGCGATCGCCGAGCCTTACGCGGCGGCGGATACAATCATTCGCAAGGCCTTGCCGACACGCTTCGACCTGACCTAAGCCGACTTGCGCACAACACAACAGGAAAGCAGACGGCAGGCATGGTCAGCGAATGGTGCATCGGGATCATCGGTGGTTCGGGCCTTTACGCGATGGACGCGATCGAGGAGCCGCAATGGATCGCGATCGACACCCCGTGGGGCGATCCTTCGGATGAAATCCTGTGCGGCCGCATCGGCGATGTGAAAGTGCGCTTCCTGCCGCGTCATGGCCGCGGGCACCCGATCACCCCGACCGAATTGAACGCGCGCGCCAATATCGACGCGTTGAAGCGCGCTGGGTGCACAGATATCCTCGCGATCAGCGCGGTCGGATCCCTGCGCGAAGAGCTGGAACCGGGACGCTTCGCGATCGTCGAACAGTTCATCGATCGCACCGTCAACCGACCCAGCACATTCTTCACCAGTGGCTTTGTCACCCATGTGTCGATGGCCGACCCGGTGTGCCCGCGCCTGTCGCAGCTGGCCGCCAAGGCGGTCGCCAAGGCCAAGGGCAAGGTCGCGGTCGGGGCGACCTATCTCGCGATGGAAGGCCCGCAATTCTCGACCCGCGCGGAAAGCCGGATGTACCGCCAATGGGGCGCGGACGTGATCGGGATGACCGCCATGCCCGAAGCCAAACTGGCGCGCGAGGCCGAGCTGCCCTATGCGCTGGTCGGCATGGTCACCGACTATGATTGCTGGCGGGAGGGCGAGGCGGTCGATGTCGCGCAGGTGATCGGCCAGATGCAGGCCAACAGCGCGCTCGCCCGCGCGACGGTCGCGAACTTCATCGCGGCGCTGCCCAAGAAACGCGAACCCTCGCCGATCGACACCGCATTGGACGATGCAGTGATCACCGCGCCCGACGAGCACGATCCGGCGGTGCTGGCGCGGCTCGATGCGGTGGCGGGGCGGCTGCTGGTCTGACCGCCAGTGTCAGGCAGTGTCAGGCAGCGTCAGGCAGGCGGCACCGCGCCCGCCGCCCAGTCGCCGAACAGCGGGGTATAGCGATCCCCGCGGATCGATTGCCACACGCCTGCTTCGTAGAACGGCACGGCTTCGAGATGCGCGCGCGCCTCGGCCTCGTCGGCGGCCTTGATCACCAGCAGCGATCCGACGATGGCGTCGTCCTTGTAGAGCGGCCCGGCAACCGCGAAGTGGTGGCCGTGTTCGGCGAAATGGGCATGCAGCTTGGCGTCGAGATGCCCGCGAAACATCGCCGCCTGTTCACCGTCGCGGCAGAAGAAACAGAACATCGGCATGTCGCAGCCCCCCTCACAAGAGCGCACGCTAACCGGAGCGGCGCGGACGATCAATCGCCAACACCGACCTTGATGCGCGCAGGTCTTGGGTTCAGAGCGCCGGGAACACTCCGGAACCGTTTCAGGTGAAATCAGACATGGCCGATCACCCCGCCCCCCTCGCCGCCATCGACCGCAGCGACCTGCGCCGCGCGTATCGGCAGGATGAGGAGACCTGCATCGCCGAGCGGCTCGATCAGGCCGCCCCTGCCGCGCGGGTCCACGCGGCTGCGGCGGCGCTCGCAATCGATCTGATCGATGGCGCGCGCGCGCACAAGGCCAGTGGGATCGACGCCTTCCTCCAGCAATACGGGCTCGATACCGAGGAAGGGATCGCGCTGATGTGCCTGGCCGAGGCGCTGCTGCGCGTGCCCGACGCCGCCACTGCCGATGCGCTGATCAAGGACAAGATCGGCCGGATCGACTGGGGCGAACATCTCGGCGCAAGCTCCTCGACCTTCGTCAACGCGGCGACCTTCTCGCTGATGCTGACCGGCGAGGTGCTCGATCCCCCCGACGCCCGCCAGAGGGGCATGGGCAGCGCGCTCAAGCGCGCGATCGCCCGGCTGGGCGAGCCGGTGATCCGGACCGCGACGGCGCAGGCGATGAAGATTCTGGGCGGCCAGTTCGTATTCGGGCGCACCATCGATGAAGCCCTGAAGCGCGCCGCGCCCGAACGCGCGCAGGGCATCACCCACAGCTTCGACATGCTCGGCGAGGCGGCGATGACCTTCGCCGACGCCGAGGCCTACCGGCAGGCTTACGAGGATGCGCTCGACCGGCTGGCGCGCGAGGCGGGCGCGGGAGTGGCCGGATCGCCGGGCATTTCGGTCAAGCTGTCGGCGCTCCACCCGCAATATACCTATTTCCACGCCGATGAGGCCAGGGCGGCAATGGTGCCGATGCTGAAGGCGCTGGCGCTGCGCGCGCGCGATGCCGATATCCACTTCACCATCGATGCCGAAGAGGCCGAAAGGCTCGAATTGAGCCTCGACATCATCGAGGCGCTGGTTGCTGACGATGACCTGTTCCGCCGCCCCGACGGCAGCCTCTGGGAGGGCTTCGGCCTTGCGATCCAGGCCTATCAGAAGCGCGGGGTGGCGGTGTGCGACTGGGCCGGCAAGCTCGCCCGGCGGCACGGGCGGCGGCTGTTCGTGCGGCTGGTCAAGGGCGCATACTGGGACAGCGAGGTGAAACTCGCGCAGGTCGGCGGGCATGGCGACTACCCGGTGTTCACCCGCAAGGTCGCGACCGATGTCAGCTATCTCGCCTGCGCCGCGCGATTGTTCGAACACGCCGAAGTGATCCGGCCCGCGTTTGCCACCCACAACGCCTACACCATCGCGGCGATCAAGCATCTGGCGGCAGGCGACCCGGCCTCAGGCAGCGAAGCGCCAGGCCAGCACCGACCGTTCGAATTTCAACGCCTGCACGGCATGGGCGAGGAGGTCTACGAGGCGCTGCGCACAATCGAGCGCAATGCCCCCACTCCGGTGCGGATCTACGCGCCGGTCGGCGGGCATACCCAGCTGCTCGCCTATCTCGTGCGCCGCCTGCTCGAAAACGGGGCGAACACCAGCTTCGTCAACCGCATGGGCGACGCCGACATTCCCGCCGTGGAACTGGTGGGTGACCCGGTGGCCGAGCTTGCCGCGCTCAGGCCGCGCCGCAATCCGGCCATCCCCTTGCCCAAGGACATCTTCGGCGCCCGCCCGAACAGCGCCGGGATCGACCTGTCCGATCCGCTGGTGCGCGAACCGCTGCAGGCACGGCTGAGGACGCTCGATGGCGTCCATTGGCGCGCCGCGCCGACCTTCGCCGCCGTCCAGCCGGGCCCGGCGCGGGCGATCACCATGCCGCAAAGCCGCGGTGCAATCGTCGGCACCTGCCACGATGCCAGCGGCGAAGAGGTCGAGGCCGCCTTCGCCCATGCCGCCGCGATCCAGCCGGGCTGGGACGCGCTCGGCGGCGACAAGCGCGCGCTGCTGCTCGAACATGCCGCCGACCTGTTCGAGGGGCACACCGCACAGTTCCTCAGCCTGTGCCAACGCGAGGCGGGCAAGACGCTGATGGACAGCGTGCTCGAACTGCGCGAGGCGGTCGATTTCCTGCGCTACTACGCCGCCGAGGCGCGCCGCCAGTTTGCCGCGCCCACGATCCTGCCGGGGCCGACCGGCGAGGAAAACACCCTCTCGCTCCACGGGCGCGGGGTGTTTGCGACGATCAGCCCGTGGAATTTCCCGCTGGCGATCTTCATCGGCATGGCGAGCGCCGCGCTCGCTGCGGGCAACGCGGTGATCGCCAAGCCCGCGCCGCAAACCCCGCTGATCGCCGCGCTTGCGGTCAAGCTGTGTCACGAAGCCGGTATCCCGCCCGAGGCGCTGCAACTGCTCCCCGGCGGGGGCGAGGTCGGGGCCATGATCACTGCCGATCCGCGGCTTGCCGGGGTCGCCTTCACCGGATCGACAGCGACCGCGCGCGCGATCAACCGGGCGCTCGCGATGCGCGACGGCCCGATCGCGACGCTGATCGCCGAAACCGGCGGGCAGAACGCGATGATCGTCGACAGCTCGGCGCTCCCCGAACAGGTGGTGCGCGATGTGCTGGCGAGCGCGTTCCAGAGCGCGGGCCAGCGCTGTTCGGCCTTGCGGGTGCTCTATCTGCAGGAGGATATCGCCGATAGCATGCTGGAGATGATCGGCGGCGGGTTTGCGGCGCTGACAATCGGCGATCCGGCCGATCTCGCCACCGATGTCGGCCCGGTGATCGATGACGGCGCGCAGCAGCGGCTCGAGGCGCACATCGCGGCGTGCCATGCGCGCGGCTGGCCGGTCACCCGCCTGCCGCTGCCGCCCGAAATGGCGAACGGCAGCTTCGTTGCCCCGGCGATCATCGCGGTGCCCTCGATCCGCGCGCTCGATGACGAACATTTCGGCCCGGTGCTGCACGTCGCGCGGTTCAGCGCGGGCGAGGTCGACGCGGTGATCGACGATATCAACGCGGCGGGCTTCGGCCTCACGCTCGGGCTGCACAGCCGCATCGCGGCAACCCGGCGGCGGGTGCAGGCGCGCGCGCGGGTCGGCAATGTCTACGTCAACCGCAACCAGATCGGCGCGGTGGTGGAGAGCCAGCCGTTCGGCGGCGAGGGCCTGTCGGGCACCGGGCCCAAGGCCGGCGGCCCGCACTATCTCGCCCGCTTCGCGACCGAGAGAGTGGTGACGGTCGATACCACCGCGGCGGGCGGCAATGCGAGCCTGCTGGCGGCGGGTTAAGCGGCGCGCGCCAAAGCCCCCCGTCCGTCAGGGGAGGGGGTTGGGGTGGGGGCTACCCGCGTGAGCCGGATGTCGATCTCGCGGCTGACATAGGTCCATTCAAGGCTGGCGCGCAGCCGCTCCAGCAATTGGTCGAACAGGGCTTCGTGCTCGGGCGCGAATTCGAACCAGGTGAGGAAATCGAAAGGCTCGCCCAGATCGCGGCCGTGGTGCAGGCGGCGGGCGATCTGGGGGAGATATTCCATCCCGATGCTGGTGTGGCGCGACTGATCTTCGTAGATGCGCCGCCGTTCGTCCTGCGCTAGTGCCCACCAGGCCTCGGACTTGCTGATCGGGATCAGCGCCGCGCGCCGGGCCGCGCCGCGCCCCAGCGGGCTGCCGCGCGCCGACAATTCGCTGAACTCCTCGCGCAGGGTATAACGCAGATGGCTGGCGACCCCGTGGAGGCTCCACAGCGGAGCGGACGCAGCCGCGACCTCGCCAGAGCGGACCGTCAGCCCCTCAACCTGCGGCAGATCATCGCCGCACAGGGTGGTCATGCCGGTCACCCGCCAATCGCCTGCCGCCCCGCCATCGAAGGCGTATAGGATTCTTGCGCCGTAGCTCATGCCGGACACCATGCCCGCAAAGCGCGCGGCCGCGCTTTCGTAAAATCGTGGCGCCGCGACAAGTGCGCGCGAGCTTCTGAAATCTTGCGCATTTCTTTCGGCGTTTACCCGGAATTGACCGTGAAAATCCGAGATGCCGGTCGTTGATGCGTAAACCGCATGAAGGGGACCAGCCATGCGCCGACAGGACCAGACATTCTTACCAATTTCGTTGCGATTGACTGCGGCGTTCGCGCTATCCGCCCTCCTTGCCGGTTGCGGCGGGGAGGATGGGGCGGGCGCGCCGACTGCGACCGACGTTGCCCCCACGCCGACACCGACCCCGACGCCGACCCCCACTCCGCCACCAACCGGTACGCAACAGATCGGCCAGTGGCGCGAGCTGATTATCAATTCCAACGGCTCTATCAACGCCGACGAATATCGCCGAGTCGCAGCCAACTATAATAGCGCCGAAATCATGGACTATCGCCTCGGGCCGACGGCGGCGGATTTCGGCAGTGCAACCAACACGGCAGCCAATCTCTTCGGCCCCGACCAGACCAGCGGGTTCGGGCTCTGGCCTTTCGGAACGCTACCTGCCAGCAATCCCGGCGAGCCCGAGAAATGCGTCGAGCCCGCGCGTCTGCCGCGTAGCGACGAAGAAGCCCGGGCGCGCGGGATGGTCGGCGCGGCCTGGCTGGTCGGCGGCGCATTCGCCTACATGCCCGACAACCCCAATGATCCCGATTTCCGTTTCGGGATCGGCAATTTCAAAGGAGGTGACGGCCAGGTGCATGAACCTTCGGGCGGGCTGTGCATGCGCATGTTCGCGCAGTGGGACGGCGATTTCTGGGTTCGCAACAACATTGCCTCGCGCGCCAATCCGCAGGTCAGGGATCTCGTCGCGCAGCGCCGTCCCGATCTTCCGCTGGTGCCGGTGGCAATTGCACGTGGACGTGCGAACGCCAGCCAGGTCGGCTTTGCGGCGTTCCGCGATGGCACGATTCAAGCGACCCTGGTCGGCAATTCTGCTGCTGAATTCTTTAACTTTGAAGGGACTGGTTTGCGCCTGCCGACCGGCATGGTGCCGACCGCGATGGCGGTGACGCCCTATAATGAATTCCTGGTCGTGACAGTGTGGGACACCAACACGCTGACCGGCAAGCTCGCCTTCATCGCCCTGCGTCCGCGCCAGATGGGGGTCGGCAACCCGGGGCAGACGCCCAACACCCGCTGGTACTGGGGCACGCCGGGGTCGTGGACCAACCGCGGGATGAAGCTGCTGGGCTTCGTCGACCTGCCCTTCGCCGCGCCCACCAGCGTGGATGTGTCGAACAATCTCTATCTCCAAAACCCGCGCGGCTTCAGCGATAACGACGCCCCGGCGCGCGGCGACCTTTCGCTGCAATCGGCGCGCGATCTGTGGCGCGGGGTCAACCAGGTCTTTCCGGCGGGTGATGTCCAGTGGCACCAGATGGCGTCTGGCGGCTATGCTGTGGTCGCCTCGCGCGCGGAAGGGCGAGTCAGCTTCGTCGATATGACCCCGCTGTATCAATATTACCGCGACATTTATCTGACCACGCAGGCGAACTTCAACCGCACGGTCGATGCGAGCATCACCGATCCTAACAAGTGGCCGTTCAGCTTTACCGTCGAGGGGCGGCAGCGCCCGGTGGTGACGACCACCCTGAGCGTCAGCCAGCCAACCGCCGTGAGTGCCGGCGTGATGGCCAGAGGCTACATCAACACCCGCAGCGAGGAAATCTTCGAATTCGTCCGGCGATCCCCGCGCGAGGCATGGTCAGGGTTTGAGCCTGAACGTTACCTCGCGCGCAGCCGCGCTTTCGTCGCCACCATGGACGGGACCGTCCGGGGCTTCAACGTGCAGGGGCTGGTCTTCCCGACCTCTCCAGTGGGCAAGACCGTGCCCGCGACCCCGCTGTTCAGTTTCGCCGCTGGGCGCAACCCGTCCTTTGCCCATGTCAACGCGACCTCGACTGCGTCGGACGATCTGTGGCTGGTCAGCCGGGGTGATCGCCGCATCACCTTCGCCTGGCCGACAGGGGACGTACAATATTCTTTCACCGACGGCCGCCTCAACGATCCTGTCGCCGCCGCAGTGTCGTTTAACGCGGCTGGTTTTGGCGGGCGCGGGGCAGGAAGGGCGGTGAACGCGCCGATCATTTCGATCACGGACTTCAACGGCAAGGCGATCTTCACCTATGCCGTCAATCCGCGTCCGGCGCGGCCCAATGGCGAGCTCTATCCCTTCCGTCTGCCCTCGGGCCAAGCGTTAGACGTCCTGTTCGGCTCGCGCCGTCCATTCCCCGGCAAACCCTTCGCGGTCGATCAGGAGGAGATCATCTGACGCCCACCCCCCCTTGGCGCACGGGGCGGGCAGCCACTCCTCCGCCCGCCCAGATTTTTTGCATGGGCATGATCAGGACCATTTGGCGGCAAAGGGGGGATTATCGCGGGCTGGTCCTTGCCCCCGCACGCGGCTTCGGGAATCCCATGCCTCATGGCGATTCTCTCCGACAAGTGGATCCGCGCGCAGGCGCAGGCGCATGGCATGATCGAACCCTTCGTCGAAGCCCAGCGGCGCGACGGGGTGATATCCTTTGGCCTCTCGTCCTACGGCTATGACGCGCGGGTCGCGCCCGAGTTCAAGATTTTCACCAATGTCGACAGCGCAGTGGTCGATCCCAAGGATTTCGCCGCCAACAGCTTCGTCGACCGCAAGACCGATGTCTGCGTGATCCCGCCCAATTCCTTCGCGCTCGCCCGCACCGTGGAGTATTTCCGCGTGCCCGAGGATGTGCTGGTGATCTGCCTGGGCAAGAGCACCTATGCGCGCTGCGGGATCATCGTCAACGTCACCCCGCTGGAGCCGGGTTGGGAAGGGCACGTCACCCTTGAGTTCTCGAATACGACGCCACTGCCCGCGAAAATCTACGCCAACGAAGGCGCGTGCCAGTTCCTGTTCCTCAAGGGGAACGAGCGCTGCGAGGTGAGCTACAAGGACCGCGCGGGCAAATATATGGGCCAGCGCGGAGTGACCCTGCCACGGCTTTAGCTCGGCGCTGGACTTGGCCCGCCGCCTCGCGCATCACGCGGTGCGAAGGAGACCATGCATGAGCACCCGCGAATTCGACATTATCGTCTATGGCGCGACCGGATATACCGGGCGGCTGGTGGCCGAGTATCTCGCCAGCCATTATGGCAGCCGCGGCGATGGTCCGGCATGGGCAATGGCGGGCCGCAGCCTTGCCAAGCTTGAAGAGGTGCGCGACCTCATTGGCGCGCCTGCCACCACGCCGCTGGTGGTCGCCAATGCCGACGACAGCGCCGACCTCGAAGCGATGTGCAACCGCACCCGCGTCGTGCTCACCACGGTCGGCCCCTACCAGCTCTACGGCGACAAGCTGCTCGCCGCCTGCGTCGCCACCGGCACCGACTATGCCGACCTGTGCGGCGAACCGGCGTGGATGGCGGCCAAGATCGCCGAGCACCACGCCGCCGCCCAAGCGAGCGGTGCGCGGGTCTGCTTTTCGAGCGGCTTCGATTCGATCCCCTTCGACTTGGGCGTGATGATGACCCAGAAGGCCTGCGTCACACGCTTCGGCACCCCCGCCCCGCGCATCCGTGGCCGGGTGCGGGCGATGCAGGGCACTTTTTCTGGCGGCACCGCTGCGAGCCTCGGCGCGACCATGAAGGCGGCGGCCAAGGACATGTCGGTGATCGGGGTGCTGCGCGATCCCTTCGCATTGACCCCGGGGTTCGAAGGGCCAGACCAGCCCTCGGGCATGATCCCTTCCTATGAGGAGGATCTGGGCAAGTGGTCCGCGCCTTTCGTGATGGCGCCGATCAACACCAAGAACGTCCACCGCACCAACTTCCTGCTCGGCCACCCCTATGGCACCGACTTCAGGTATGACGAGATGATGCTGACCAGCCCGGGCGAAGCCGGCAAGGCGGCGGCCAATGCCGCGCTCGAATTCATGAAGAACCCGTTCGGGGCCAAGCCGCCCAAGCCCGGCGAAGGCCCGAGCAAGGAAGAGCGCGAGAACGGCTTTTACGATGTCGTGTTCGTCGCCGACATGGCCGGTGGCGAGCGCCTGCAATACGGGGTCAAGGGCCGCTACGATCCGGGCTATGGATCGACCAGCCGGATGCTGAGCGAGACCGGGATCGCACTCTTGTCCTGCGACAAGCCGGGCGGGATCGGGACGCCGGGATCGTTCCTCGGCGAAGACCTCGTGAAGCGGCTCGAGGAGCACGCCGAACTGACGTTCGCACTCGAGGCTTGAGCAAGCGTCGGCTCCCGCGCAGGCGGGGGCCTCCCCCGGATTGTGCCGGACCGAAGGAGGCTCCCGCATTCGCGGGAGCTCACACTAATTAACAACTAAAATCAGAAGCTCAGCCGCACGCTCGCGCGGAAATTGCGGCCCGCGAGCGGGACAAAATCCTTGGTGAAGCTCGCATGGCGGCGGGCGGAGACATCGAAGATGTTGTCCGCCGCGATCTGGACGGTGACGTTCTGGTTATCCGCCAGCGGCCGCCACGCGACCAGCGCGTTCACCAGCGTGAAGCCTTCGGTCGGGGTTTCGAAGCTCGTCACCCGGTCCTGATCGTCGAACCACTGCACCTCGCCGCGCACATCGAAGGCGGCGGTCTGCGCTTCGAGCGCGCCGAGCAGGCTCAGCGGCGGGATGCGCGGCACGGCGGTGCCGTCGTCGAATTCGGCCTCGACATAGGACGCGCGCAGATCGGTCAGCAGCCGGAAGGCGTCGGACTGGATCAGCGGCAGCGAAAGCTCTGCCTCCACGCCCCAGAAATCGGCATCCTGCTGGAGATATTCGAATACCGGAAGATCGTCTTCCTCCTCACCGGTTTCGTTCAAGAAGATGTAGTCGCCGAACCACTGCCGGAACGCGGTGAGGCTGAAGGTTCCCGATCCGATGCTGCCACGCGCGTAGGCTTCAAGCCCCCATGCGCTTTCGGTATCAAGGTCCGGATCGCCGATCTCGAAAGCCTGGGTGGCGATGTGCGGGCCGTTGGAGAACAGCTCCTCAGCGCTCGGCGCGCGTTCGACCCGCGAGCCGTTGAGGCCGAGGCGCACCCCTTCGATGCCCTCAAACACCACCCCGAGCGCGCCCGAGAAGGTATCGTAATCCCTTTCGATCCCGATGGTCTGGGCTTCGACACTGGTGAACTCGGCGCGCGCGGCGGCTTCGATCTGGAGCGGGCCGGTCCCCAGCTCCTGCAGCGTGAAGAGCGCCACCTGATCTGTGAGGTTGGGCGGCACATAGGCTTCCGCGCCCACGGCGAACAGATCGCGGTGGGTGAACTGGATGCCGGTTGCCCCGCGCAGCATCCCTTGCGCGTTCTGGACCAGCTCGGCGCGCGCTTCGATGCTGGTGGAATCGAACACCGTGCCCACCTCGTCGCCTTCAAATTCGGTGTGGGTGTAGTCCGAAAAACCGAAGCGCAGCTTGAGCCGCTCGAACGCGCCGTCGCCAAGGTAGACATCGCCCTTGAAATCGGCGCGGAACTGTTCGAGCCCGATGGTGACGAGCTCTTCGCCTTCTTCCTCGCCGCCCTCTTCCTCTTCGCCTTCCTCGCCGTGGTGGCCTGCGCCCGGGCGGGTGGGAACGCCGTAATCGGTGTCGTACCAGCCGACCGCGACCCCGAAGGTGCTCTGACCAAGGATCAGCCCGAGCCCGGCGTTGATCGTCCAGCTTTCGGCCGCGCTGTTGGGCACGCGCCCGCGCTGCCCGGCCGCCTCGCGCAGTTCGGCGGCTTCATCAAGCTCGCCCTCTTCCTCTTCCTCGTCGGCATCGGCGAGCAGATCGGCGCGCAGCGCCGGGGCGACCTGAAAGCCCGCAATTTCGAGATCGTCGGTCTTGCGCCACGACCCATCGACATGCGCCACCAGGTTCTCGCCGATGCCGACATCGAGGCTGGCTGCCCCGGTGCGCAGGTTGCTAGCGCTGTCGAGGCCGCCGAAGGCGTCGATGTGGACGGCTTCGTCGGGCATCCGGGTGGGGATGCGCTTGTCGATCACATTGACCGCGCCGCCGATCGCCTGGCTGCCGTAGAGCAGCACCGCCGGGCCGCGCAGAACTTCGATCCGTTCGACCGTGATCGGCTCGATCGTGGTGGCGTGATCGACCGAGGTGTTCGAGACGTCGGCGGTGCCGACCCCGTCGATCAGCACCCGCACCCGCTCACCCTGCTGGCCGCGCAGCACCGGGCGCGAGGCACCGGGGGCAAAGCTGGTGGCCGATACGCCGGGCAGCTTGGACAGCAGTTCGCCAATCTGGCCGGTCACCGCGTCGCGCTGAATGTCGCGCACTTCGAGCACGCTGGTGCCGGCGAGCACGTCGAGTTCCCTGAGCCCCGAAGCGCTGACGATGATGTTGCCATCGTTATCGGCCTGGCGGTTGTGGAGATCGTCTTCGGGCGCGCCTTCCAAAGACGCGGGCGCGGGCTGGGCGGCGGCAGCGGCGGATTCGGCATGGAGCGGCGTTGCAGTCGCTGCAAGACCGAGGCCTGCGGCAAGGGCAAGGTGCGAAGATGCGCGGCGCGCGGTGACAGAGATCATGATGCTTCCCGATCGTTGTATGAGATAACGTATCGTGCATCTAGCGCCGCGCGCCGTCAGTGCAAGCCCCAATGCCGCATGGCTCGCGCCTTGCCTCTACCTGTGTGGCACAAATGCGACCATCGCCCGCGCCGGGTGTCAAAACACCCAGCGCAGGAACAGATTGGCCGCCACACTGCGCGAACCCTCGGCGAAGAGGGCCTGACCGTCCACCCCGAGCGTGATCGCCTCTCCGATATCGAAGCTGCCGGTCGCCGCCAGCGCGACGGCGTCTTCGCCCGCCCGGGCGGGAAGCACGGTGAAGCCCGCGGGCGATCCGTCCATGGCGAGGTCGGCCGCGACATCATCGTCGTCGATCGTGTAGCGCGCGTCGAGCACCAGCCGCCCGGTTTCGGTGCGCCACGCCAGGAAGGCTCCAACCCCGTAGCGGGTCCAGCTGTCCGACACCCCGTCGCTGCTGAGGTTGAGCGCGCCTGCCCCGGTTTCGCCAAACGCGCCGAGCCTGCCCGAAACATGGTCGATCGACACCGCCGGGCCGTAGGCGATGCTGTCCGAGCCCAGCCCGTAGCGCAGATCGGCAGAGACCGCCGTGGTGCGACTATCGATCCCGCTGGCGGCGGTGCGGGTCAGTGTTCCGACCCGGATGATGCGTTCGGCACTACCGCCCTGATCGGCATGGACCACCGCTACCCCGGCGGTCAGTCCGGGGCCATAGCTGCCGTAGCGTGCATAGCCGCCGATCTGCCAGCCATCGGTCATGGCGGCAGAGAGCCGGTCGTCATTGTCGATATCGGCGGCAAGATAGCCGCCCATCACGCCGATCGCCCAGCCATCGTCCTCGCCGCGATATTCGAGTCCGAGCTCGAAATTCTCGCCGTCGCGGGTGAAGCGCGCGCCGTTGCCGTCGCCCGAAACCCGCACCCTTTCAAGTCCAGCGCCGATCCACGCCTGCCAGCCCTGACGCCCGGGCTGCATCCCGCGCCGCAGCAGCCCCGCGCCGCGCAGCAGCGCCGCGCGCTGCTCGCCCGCCACCACGTCGGCATAGATTTCGCCCGAGGCAAAATCGAATGCCGAACGCGCCGCGCCTTCATCGAGCAGCAGGATCTCGTTGTAGACCGCCAGCGCGTCGCTGCCCTGCGTGCGCCCCAGCTCCATCAACGCGGTTGACGCCTCGCGCTGGTTGAAGGTCTGCGCCACATCCGGGAACATCCGGATCACATCGAGGGTGAGGAAGGCACGGTTGGCATCATAGCCCAGCGTGAAATCGAGGAAGGCGGAATTCTCGGTCAGCCCGGCAAAAGTCCCGGTCAGCCCGCCGCCCGCTTCGGCGATCACGAAGATACTGCCGTCGGTGTAATCAAGCTCGGGGTCGAGCGCGGTGATCGCCACAGTGCCGCCCAGGAGGTTGATCGCGCCGCCGGCCACGAGCCGGTCGGTCGCGCCCGCTGCGCGCAGTTCGACGGCAAAGGTCGAACCGCTCCGGAAGGTGGCATCGCCGCCGACATTGAAGGTGGCGGTCCCGGGGCTCGGCGCAAGCGTGCCGCTGACATCGAGCGACCCGGCGGTACCGTTGCCGGTCAGCGTCGCGCCGCTCGCAATGTTGAGCAGCGATCCCGCCCCGCCGACCACCCCGGTGAGATCGAGCGTGCCCGCCAGCACGTCGAACCGCCCGGTCAGCCCGGTGCTGTTGCCGCTAAGGGTCAAGACCCCGGCGCCGCGCTTCTGCACCAGCCCGCCGCCGGTGAGCGTGCCGCCAAAGGTTCCGGCTGCGGCCTGATCGAACACCAGCGTGCCATCGGCACCGATTTCGATCGCACCGATCAGGCTGGCGGCGCTGCCCTCAAGGGTGCCCTGCGCCACCGTCGTCCCGCCGGTGTAGGTGTTCGCGCCGGTCAGCACCAGCCGTCCGAGATCGGTCTTGAGCACCCCGCCCGTGCCGGTCAGCGCCGAGGCGATGGTGGTGGTGAAGCCCGCCCCGGCCGCCGTGCCGTCGCCGATCCGCAAGGTGCGCGCCGATCCGCTGTCCAGCCGCAAGGCCCCGCCGGTGAGCGTGTAGCCGTTGGCGGCGAATTGCAGGCCGCCCGCGATCGCGACCTGTCCGGGGCCGTTGTCGATGGTGACGCTGCCGCCGGGCGCGGCGAACACCAGCAGCGCGGCCGGATCATAGGCCCCGTTGGCACTGCCGTTCATGACGGTCCAGTTGGTGCCGGTAGTGGTCCAGGTACCGCTGCCGCCATCGACCGCGCCGTTGGCGGTGGCATTGGCCCCGTCCCACAGGAAGAACGAGGACGGCGCAGGCGCGCCGACCATCAGGTTGACCTGCTGCGCCACCGAGGTTTGCACGCTGACATTTGCATCGCTGAACCCGTTGGGCAGCGTTCCCAGCGCAAGGCCGTTATCGGTGAGCGCACCGGTGTAATCGATGAGCCGGTAAAGCCCCGCGCCAAAGCCGCCCAGATCAGTGATGTTGAGCGCGCCATCGAGAGTGAGATTGCCACCCACCGTGATCAGGTCGCTGCCGATCCCTGGCGCGAGGTTCGGCGCGCCCAGCTCGAAATCGAGGATGCTGTCTGCGCCGAGCACCAGATTGCCGTTGATGGTGAGATTGCCCGCGCTGTTGCCCGGCGCGATCCGGCCATCGGCGACATTGACCGTTGCGCGCACCTGACCGGTTCCGCCGAGTGTTGCGCCGCCGGTGACGTCCAAAACATGGAAAGGGCCGCCGTAAATGCCGTTGATGCGCATCACGCCGCCGCTCAACTCCGTCCGGCCATTGACCATGTCGCTGCCGGTTCCGGTGAAGATCGTGGTTCCGGCACGGTGCTGGACAAGGCCACTGCCGCTGATGAAGGAACTGATCGTCAGTGGCGTGCCGGTGTGGTTAACCACGATCCGGCTACCTTCGGTGACGACAAGGTTGGCGACATCGTAACTGCCCATCGCGCTCGGCGCGTCGGCCAGCAGTCCGCCGAACGCCAGCACGCTGCCACTGTTGAGCACCCGCAAGGTGCCGGTTTGCACGCTGCCGCCGTTGCGGAAAATAAGCTCGCTCAAGGTGCCGTTCGAGGCGTTGCCGAGTGTGATGCTCTCAGCAATCTCCAGCGCCCCGCCGTCGATCAGGGCGGCGGCGCGGAACGCCGATGCGCTGAGGAGGAGGTTGTTCGACACGATACGTCCGCCGCTCCGAACGATCATTGAACCAGTATCGGAAAAGCCGCTGAAGGGCGTGGCCAAATCAATTTGGCCGACCCGCAAGATCGCGCCATTCTCGACGATCAGCCCAGCGTTGGCCAGCGTGGCATCGCCGTTGTTGACCGAGAGGAACGAACCGAAATTGGCATCCGTCCCAGCACCGGCAAGCCGCAGGCCTCCCGCCGAAAAGGTGCTCCACCGACCCCCGGTGCCGATCTGCGTCACCCTTGCTCCACCAAGAATCTCGACCCGGGAGCCGCCTCGCCCGACGCTCACCTCCCCGCCAACTTCCAATGTCGATCCCGCCCCGCTGACCCGCAGCGTGCCCGCCGAACCCGCCCCTTGCGCTGTCGAGCCGATGGTAATGCCGATGGGCAGTCTGAGCGTGCCGCCCGCCAGCACCTCGACCAGCCCGTTCTCGCCCGCCGCGGTCATCGACAGGCGGTTGGCAGTTACCCGGCTGCCTGTGCCTGAAACCCTGAGACCTCCGCCTGCGACGTTCAGCGTGTGCGAGCTGCTGCCATAATTGCCTGCGACGGTGAGCGTACCGCCAGTAAGCCGGGTTTAGCCAAAGAAATTGGCGATTGTGCCGGTGAAGTTCGTCGTTCCTGCAAGATGCTGGACCAGACCTTCGCCGGAGAAGTTGGAATTGATGGTCAGTCCGGTTGCGGTGTGGTTTAAGATGATCCGGCTGCCGCTCGGCAGTGACAGTGAACGAATGTCGTAACTTCCCGCGCCCGTCGCCGCAGCGCCTTCATCCCCGCCAATTATGATCCGCCCTTGCCCGTGCACAATGGCCGAATCCGCGCGAACATTGGCGTTCTGCAAGCTGAGAACACCCTGGCCCGCAGCAAGAAACCGGTCGCTAACTTCGATCGCGCCGGTGACGTTCAGCGTGGAGTCCTGCACCACCATAATGCCGCGGGTGCCGAACAGCCCCACCGATCCGGCGTTGACCGTTGCACCGTTGCGGAACAGCATTGCGGTGGAATCGCTGGCATTGGAAGATTGGGTTTGGAGAAACTCCATGCTGGCGACGGCGCCGTTCTGCACGAGGAAGCCCGGCTCGCTGAACACGAACGAGCTGCGCGTGGCCGACGTCACCACGCTTCTGCCGAAATTGGCGACGGTTCCCGCGCCATCGACTGTGAGGCCGCCAACCCCGCCGATGTTCCAGTTGCTTCCTGCGCTGGACAGCACCTGCGCGCCATTGAGGATTTCGACCCGCGAAAGGTTGCGGATTTCGTTGGTTGCCCCGGTGCTCTCGAGGATCGATCCTGCGCCGCTTACACGAAGCGTGCCGCGTCCGGTAAACTGCTGGTTTTCACGGAAGGACGATCCGAGCAGCATCCCGTTGGCGAGGCTGAGGCGGCCACCGTCGAGAACCTCGACCAAGCCGACCGCCCCGCCTTCGTCCACCCCGCGAGTGCTCGCGCCCTGCCCCATGAACAGGTTGACCGCATTGACCCGACTGCCCGCGCCGGTGATCGTCAGCGTGCCGTCGGCAAACCGTGCGGCGTCGATCGACGAACTACCATTGCTCGCCACCCCGCCGACCACAAGGCTGAAACCCAGAAAGTTGTTGCCGATGTTCAGCACCGCCCCGTCGCGCACGATCAGGCTGCCGGTGTTGACCTGCCCCACCGCCAGGGTCTGGACGCTGGCCGTGGTGTTCGCGCCCGACAGCACCGGCTGACGACCGTTTGCGGTCGAATTGATCGCAACTTCCTGCGTCGCGCCCGGCTCGGCATTGCCCGACCAGTTATCGGGCAGCTTCCAGTCCTCGCTGACGTCGCCGTCCCATGCGACCTGCGCCATGGCCGGCTGTGCGAGCGCGGCGGCGGAGGCCGAAGCCAGCAGGCTCAAGGCAAGGCGGCGACGGCGCATGACGCGCCCGGCGGTGGTGGTGCTCATCCGTAAAACTCCCCAGCAACGGCCAGTCCCGACGCTGTTGTGCGCCGGTCGGTCCGCGTGGGACTATGGGCCAGGCGGCGCCTGCGCCCATTGTCGCAACTTGCTGCAACTTGCGGTATTGCGCGGCATCAGGGCGGATGCGGCAAGATGCGACGCACCCGATCAGGGTGTCAGCCGCGCGGTTCGACCATGCTTTGCGGGCGGCGCGCATTGATCTGCGCCATGATGTTGCGGTCGGCCTGCCAGTGCCGCGCGATTTGCCGAACCAGCCCGGCGCTGCCCCACACTTCCTTGCGCTGCGCCAAAATCGCCATCAGCCGCAGCACGTCCTCGCGGTCATCCGCCATCGAGGCGACATAGATCGGCCACACCAGGGTCTTGCGGTCGCCGCTGACGAAATCGGCCATGGTGTGATCGACGAACAGCGCAAGCGTCGCAGCCTTGCCTTCGGGAACCATGCGCGCCAGTTCACGCGCCTCGGCGATGTCGCCCTCGTCACCGCGGATTTCGGCGAGCGCAAAAGTTTCCGCTACGAAGGCAGGGAGGTCACCCTTGGCGAGATACTGCACCGCCAGATAATCGCGAACCGTCGCCAGCCCCGGATTGCGATCGCGCAGCTCCTCGAGCATTTCGAGGCTGCGCTCCTCCTGCCCCGCCGACCAAAGCGCTCAGGCATAATCGGCCTGCAACGCCGTCGACGCAGGGTCGAGCAGACGCGCCTTGTCGAGCTGTTCAAGACCGGCAGCAAAATCGCCATTGTCGATCAGCACGTTGCCATACCAGAACCGCGTCTGGGCATCATCGGCCTGGACCGCGAGCGATTTCTCAAAGCTCACCCGCGCCGCCGAGGGATCGCGTCGCCACCAGTAATCGAGAAACCCCTTCGCCCGCCACGCGGCGGCGTTGCCAGGATCGATCCGCAGCGCCGCATCGATTGCATTCTGCGCGCGACCATAGGCCTCGGCCGGCGCCGCCGATCCGAATTCGTGAGAGAGAAGATGGCAGTCGGCCAGCGCGGCATAAGCAGGGGCAAAGCCCGGTTCGCGGATGACGACCTGCTGGAGCTTGGCAATTGCGGTCGCGATCGAGGCGGGGTTGCGCTGTGCCCAATCGGCGCGCGCTTCGAGAAACAGCGCCGCGGCGGTCGGATCCTGCGGCAGCGACTGCCGGGGTTCGTCCTGCGGGCTGTTCTGGAGCGCGACCGCGCCAAGGCTGGCGAGCAGCGCGGCCGGTGCGATCAGCCAGAGCATCCAGGTCCGCACCCGCCTCCCGCGCCCCTGCCGCCCCCGCCACCAGCGCCGTCGCTCCTCTGCCGGAGTGCTTGCGGGAATCACCTCCAGGTCCGCAGCGCCTTCGTCGGCTTGGGCGGCGCGGACGGCAAGCCAGGCATCGAGCTCCTCGCTCAGCGCGAACACGCTGCCGCGCTGGCCGCCGGGGATGCGGTGCACGGGCATCGCCCGTTCCGCCGCCCAGCGCATGACGGTGGACCGATCCCGCCCGAGGTAGTTCGCTATCGCCTTCCAGCCATCGATGCGCATGCGCCTATCATGGCGGATTTTCCGCGTGCGCCAAGCTGGTTTGTCGGTCACGGTGCCCAAGGCGAAGCAGCTGCCGCTTCGCCGCTACCGCTCCAGCCCGCCGAAGCGTCCAGCGAAGAACACCAGCGGGCGGGCCACCCCGGGGCTCTGCGCCATGTCGGTGACTTCGCCCAGGATCACCGTGTGATCGCCCGCCGGGTGCGCGGCAAAGCGGCGGCAGGCGATGGTGCCGATTGCGCCGCGGATCACCGGCAGGCCGCCCGCCCCTGGCTCGAAATCATCGAGGATCAACCCGCTGTCGCCGCGCGCGGCATAGCGCCGGGCAAGCGCCTGCTGGTCCTCGCCAAGGATGCTGATCGCAAAGCGTTCGGCCGCGCGGTAATCATCCGCCTGGCTCGATGCGTTCTGGAGGCTCCACGCCACCAGCAGCGGATCGAGCGAGACCGACACCAGCGAATTGATCGTCATCGCCGAAACCCCGCCGCCCGCCGGGACCAGCGCGACCACCGCCACTCCGGTCGCGAACTGCCCCATCACCTGGCGGAACGCGGCCATGCGGGCCGGGGTCGGCGGGGCGGTATCGGGCAAGGGGGTCTCCGGCAGCATCGCGGCATGGCCGGCCCGTGCGCCGACATCGGCCCGCATTTCCCCGAGGCATCGACGCTTGTCAATTGCGCGGTGTCGGGCGGTGCCGGGCGACGCGGCGGAGGCCCCTGCCAAAAGCGCGCGATTGACAGGCGCGGCGCGATCCGGTTGGGCGCAGCGGGCCGATCACCAACCCGTCGGGGAAATTCGCCATGTCCACCCGCCCCGCGCCAAGCGTCCGCAGCTTTGAGGTCAACGGCATCGCGCTTGCGGTCCACGAATGGCCCGCCGTCCCGTCGGCAACCCCGTCCGCAACCCCGGCCCCGCCCGCAGCGCCGCTGGTGTTCGCCCATGCGACCGGGTTCCACGCGCGGGTGTTCGACGCGGTGATCGAAGCCTTTCCCGCGCACCGGGTCCACGCCATCGACCTGCGCGGTCATGGGGCATCGGGGGGCGGGCCGATCACCGATTGGCGGGTGATGGCGCAGGATGTCGCGGGCTGGCTCGATCACACCGGGATCACCGGCGCGGTCGGCGTGGGGCATTCGATGGGCGCGCACACGCTGGTTCAGGTCGCCGCCGATCGCCCGGGGGCCTTTGCGCGGCTGGTGCTGTTCGATCCGGTGATCCTGGCCCCCGGCTTCTACGCCGCCCCGGCCCCGCTCCACAGCGC
>Ga0224722_1000067_pt1 | contig 56225 bp, 38 predicted proteins | sample Balambano_FR1_Me_FD_161646 | JGI IMG/M metagenome (GOLD analysis project Ga0224722, IMG submission 161646) | Freshwater sediment microbial communities from Lake Towuti, South Sulawesi, Indonesia - Balambano_FR1_MetaG | ecosystem: Environmental > Aquatic > Freshwater > Lake > Sediment | place...
AATCTGGCCAAGAAAAGTGGGTTTGGGAGCAGGGATGTGGTGTATTTGAAGCTGATGGCCATCTATCGGGTTTAGAAGGGCTAATCCTGGATATTACCGATCGCAAAATTGCCGAAACTCAATTACGCGACCAAGAATTACTCCTGCGTAGTATCTATGAAGGCGTTAGCCAGGGTATTTGCGTCATTGAGGTAACTGAAACTGGCGATTTCCGCTACGTCGGATGGAATCCACTTATAGAGAATGTTACTAACATCCTGAGCCACAAGATTGTGGGTAAAACTCCAGAAGAATTGCTAGGTGACACCTATGGTGCTGCGGTTCGACAAAACTATCAGCGCTGTTTGAGCACAGGAATGGTTACTTCCTACGAAGAGTTCTTGCCGATAAACGGGCGAGAAGTCTGGTGGTTGACAACACTTACTCCCCTAAGAGACAAAGCCAACCAAATCTATCGCATCATTTTGACTACGATCGAAATTACCGATCGCAAATTTGCCGAAACTCAATTACGCGACCAAGAATTACTCCTGCGTAGTATCTATGAAGGCGTTAGCCAGGGTATTTGCGTCATTGAGGTAACTGAAACTGGCGATTTCCGCTTCGTCGGATGGAATCCTCTTGAAGAGAGCATCACTAACATTCCCAGCCATGAGATTGTGGGGAAAACCCCAGAAGAATTGCTAGGTGAGACCTATGGCGCTGCGGTTCGACAAAACTATCAGCGTTGTTTGAGTGCAGGAACGGTTACTTCCTACGAAGAGTTCTTGCCGATGAACGGGAAAGATTGCTGGTGGTTGACAACACTAACTCCCTTGAGAAACAAAGCTAACCAAATCTATCGTATCGTTCTAACCACAATCGAAATTACCGATCGCAAAGCGGCTGAAGCAAGCGCCCTAGAAAAATCACAAGAGTTGGCTCAAGCCCTGCATAACTTGCAGAGTGCTCAATTGCAAATGGTGCAAAATGAGAAAATGGCCTCATTAGGAAACTTAGTAGCTGGCGTGGCACACGAAATCAACAACCCGATCGGCTTCCTCAACGGCAGCATTACCAACGCCAAAGACTATGTGCAAGATTTCCTAGAGCATTTGGCACTTTACCAGCAGCACTATCCCAACGCAGCAGCAATTCAAGAGCATGCGGAGGAAATTGACCTAGAGTTTCTCAGCGAAGATTTGCCCAAGCTTTTAGATTCTATGCGGAGTGCCAGCGATCGGATTAAGTCCATTAGCAATAGCCTCCGTACCTTCTCCCGTGCTGATACGGAACACAAAGTGCGTGCCAATGTGCACGAAGGACTCGATAGCACGCTGCTGATTCTCAAGTACCGGATTAAGGCGAATGAACAGCGTCCAGCCATTCAGATTGTGCAAGACTACGCCGAATTACCCTGCATTGACTGTTTCCCTGGTCAGCTCAACCAGGTGTTTATGAATATTCTGGCCAATGCGATCGATGCTTTAGATGAAGTGGCTCAGAAGTCGTCGTTTGAAGTGTTGCAAGCCAATCCACAACAAATTACGGTTCAGACTCGACTTATTGAACACAATACGATTGAGATTCGATTGCGAGACAATGGCCCCGGCATTCCTGATGCAGTAAAGCCGAAGATTTTTGATCATCTCTTCACAACTAAAGGAGTTGGAAAGGGAACTGGCTTGGGCTTGGCTATTTCTCGTCAAATTGTTGAGGAAAAACATGGCGGAACGCTACAGGTATTGTCAGAGCTTGGTGTCGGGACTGAGTTTGTGATTCGGCTTCCGATCGCAGGCTAAAGACCCTACCAGCCTGAGTTCAGGCGATCGTCGCTATCATGGCAGTACATAGCAGCAGAAAGAGCTTCAAATCATGTATGCCTTGATTTCTCGTGAAAAAATTTGCTTGCCTGCGGGTGCAGTTGTACGAATGCCCGCGACCTGGCAGGATTATCAGCATTTGTGTGAGCAACGAGGAGATGGGTCAATCCCTCGAATCAAGTATCGTCACGGAGAGGTTGTGCTAACGTCGCCGTTGCCTGTTCATGGACGAGATGCCAATCTGCTTGCGGATATTGTAAAAGCTTTACTAGATCATGATGGGCGAGAGTATGATGCCTTTACCCCTGTCACCATGACGCTGCCAGAGGAAAGTGGTATTGAACCAGATTACTGCTTTTACATTGACAATTGGCAGGCTGTTTCTGGGAAGACGCGGATTGATTGGAGAACCGATCCACTACCAGATTTGGTTATTGAAATTGATGTCACTAGCTATTCTGATGTGGAGGATTATCTGCCCTATCAAGTCCCTGAAGTTTGGTTGCTCAAAAACTAGAGATTACTAATTTATCAATTGCAGGGTATGGAGTATCAACTCTTGACCCAAAGCCGTTATTTTCCCACTATCCAACTTCAGGAGACGATCGCTCGTTGCTGGCAAATTGCTTACGATCGCAACATCAGTGCAGCTATCCGCGATTTGAGACAACAGCTAAACGATTCTTTCTAACCACAACATAACTAGAGTTGGAGGAGTGCACTGCTACCTCCATGCTTCAGGAACGAATAAACGATGTAGCATCACGGTGGAGCGTGTAGAGCTAGCGACTGCGTGTGATTGGATTGAAGCGATGGTGGCTTGGGTTAGTGCTGGTGGTAAGCTTAGGGCTGTGGCCACAGCCAGCATGGGCGGTTGTAACCCAGTTTGATCGCCCTGCATTGACGGCAGAACTGTTGCAGCAACGACTACGATCGCCCTTGCAAAGTGATGGCATGGCCGTCTTGGATCTCAGCCGCGTCACGATCGATTTACGTCCAGAAAACGCTGCCTTTCGAGAGCAGTTTTACAGCCTAGTGCAGGCACAGTTGCAACGCCCAGGCAAGCCAGTGGGGCTTGATCTCAGCTATTCCCAGATTCAAGGTGACTTTCAGTTTAGTAAGTTGGGTTTACGGGCTCCCCTGTTTGGTGAGTCGTTATCGAAACTATTTTCCGAGGCTGAGCAGGCGCAGTTGCAGCGCGATCGCCGTCGCCTCTCTCGCCTCAGTACCTTGTCGCGTACACTGCTGGCTACTCCTACTGCAGATGAACCTGTGCCCTCACAACTGACGGTGTTTCGCGGGGTGCTGATGCTAACCCAAACGCGATTTTCCAACAGTGCCGATTTCAGCAATACGTTTTTTCTCAACCGAATTGAGGCGATCGCAACCCAATTTATTCAGGATGTGCAATGGGCGCAGGCACGCTTTAGTCAGGTTACCGATTTCACCAGTACTACGTTTCGTGGGGTTGCCAACTTTCGCAGCACTATCTTCTTCGCAAAGGCAGATTTTGACCAAACCCTGTTTCAAAGTGAAGCCAATTTTCAAAGTGCTGAATTTCAAGCAGCGGCAGGCTTTAACCGGGTAACCTTTCAAAAAACAGCAAATTTAACACGGGTGCAGTGGCAAGGGGCAGCAGATTTTGCCCAAACGCACTGGCTGGATCAGGCATTGTTCACACGCAGTAGCTTTGCCCAGGGACTTTTCCTGACAGATGCTGTCTTTGACAAGGCTGCGCTGTTTCGTGAAGTGCGGTTTAGCCAACCCGTTAATTTGCGAGGTGCGGGCATTTTGGAACGAGCTGATTTTGGCTATGCTAACTTTGCACCCGGTGCGTATTTGAATGTGGCGGGACTACGGTTTGATTCCGATCGCGCCAAGATTGTGGGCGATCGTGGCAAAATTGGCCACTACATTTCAGTGCCAACCTTGCAAGGTAATGAAAATTTGCTCCGAGAGCTGATTCGCAATTTTCGTAAATTAGAGCAAATTCCCGATGCCAATCAAATCGACTATACCCGCCAGCGTTTGCGGGAGAAGGAATTGCGACAGCAGATTTTTGGGGTGAATTTGAATGCGGCCTCACCCACTAAATTGAGACAGGTGGGCTTTTCTGATGCGCAAGTAGCGGCGATCGTCCAGCATCGTAACGAAACCTCCTTTCGTAGTCCTGCTGAATTGCTGTCGGTGGGCGCGGTAGACCTTGCTACCTACATTCGCCTACGCGATCGCCTAGTAGCTACTTCGCCCCTGCCACCTGCCACTGATGCGCTACGGCGTATAACCATAGCAGCCTATTCCCTTTGGATTGGCTTGTTGCTGTTGCTAAGTCGCTATGGCACTGATTTTTGGTTGATTTTTGGTGTTGGGTTAGTTGGAGTAGCCTACTTTGGCGTAGTGTTTTGGTTTATCGATCGCTGGCGACGTGTTGTGCCTACTACTGTTTTACCAACGGTTTCAGAAACCCTGCGCGTAGGGCTAACGGCATTGCTGCTGGCAACCTTTGGGCTAGTCCAAATCTTTCGGACAGCAGATTATCCTTGGATTACCCTAGTCAGCATTGCGGCGATCGCTACCCCCGTTCCCACTGCCCTGCTTGTTCGCTTGTATCAGCAAGGGCGTTACCATCCAATGATGGACACCAGTTACTTCACCGAAGAAGGAACCCTGCGTCAACTGCGTATCTTGATTGGCCGCCTGCCCATCATTCCACGAGAAAGTACCTTTCGCGATCGCTACCTGCCCATCCTGTGGGATCGCCGCTGGAGCTGGCTTAACTATTTTGATTTCAGCCTCAACAATCTACTGCGCTTTGGCTTTAATGACATTCGCCTACGGGATCAGCATGTCCCAGGGCTCATCACTACCTTAGTTTGGTATCAGTGGGGGCTGGGACTACTGCATATTGCTTTGCTGTTGTGGACGCTGTCACGTACCATTCCTGGACTCAACTTGCTGATTTACTTCAAATAGCCCCAGACGTGGCTTTGATGTTAAGACGAATGATATTTGGAAGGCAAATTCATGCGTCCCCATTTCATTGTCTGACTCATCCACACCAACTCATCCAAAAAGTCTGTAACCCGGCGAGTGTAGGCATCATCCAGAAGATTGCCTGCGTCGTCAAACTTTTCTTGGATGCGAGGAAAATTGAGATCAGCAAAGCTCACCACCAGCCCCAATTCCCGTACCATAGGGACTAACGCTTCAATTACCCGTGTGCCGCCCCAGGGTCCCGCCGAAACGCCCACAAAGGCTACAGCCTTGTGAATGTATTCTTTCAATAACAAATCCAGAACACTCTTGAGCGAACCGGGATAGCCGTAGTTGTATTCTGGCGCGACGATAACTAAACCGTCTGCTCTGATTATGGCGTCTCGCCATTCAGGAAACTGGTTGCCCAAGTCAGTGCCATAATCATCTTGCGGCAGGGCAAAGTCTTTGACATCGAATAGGGTTGTTTCCACATCTGCACGTTGCTGCATTTCACCCAAGAGCCAATTGGCCACAGGTTCGCTACGTCGGCCTTTGCGATTGGTTCCTAGCAGAACAGGGATAAATAATGGTTCCACGATTGGGGTTTCCTTAGTTTTGGTTGAGTTTGCGATCGAAGCAGGTGAGCACACAGAAATAGTGCATAGACAAAACGAAAACCATGAGAAAGAGCCTAGACTAAAGCATCCTTTCTCATGGTTTACGGAAGCCAAAGCGCAGTAACGCTGACTACATATAAAAGTTAATGATTTGGTAGCAGTGCGGCAGGAGCTATCCGATCGGCATGACCCCAAAATGCTTCCAAGTTGTAGAACTCTCGTTCTTGGGGCATCAGAATATGAATGATTACGTCGCTGTAATCCAGCAATACCCAGGAGGCTTCTGAAAGTCCCTCTACATGTCTGGGCAATTGCTGCAACTTGGTTTCAACGGCTTCTGCAACAGAGTTAGCGATCGCCCGCACCTGTACTTTGGAAAAGCCTGTAACAATCACAAAATAGTCTGCTAAGAACGTCACATCACTTACCCGTAAAATCACAATCTCAGCGCCCTTGCGATCGTCAGCAGCCTGAACCGCCGCAGTAACCAATTGTAGGGTTGGATCTTGCGTATCGAGCATAGGGTGCAAAACGGCTAACGCAGGGGCATTAGAAGAATTGGAAGGGTTTGGCATGCAGTTATAAAGTCCTTTTTGTTGATGGTTTAAGTTGACTTGGAACAGCAAACAGTCCTTCAGAGCTAGGACACATCGTGGGAGGAAAGAGAAATATTTCGGGAAACTGTCATCGCCCAGTTTCGGGTCAACACAGCACGAGGATGAATGATGCAGCGGCTGTTAAGCAGGTATTGCAAGGAATAATCGCAGGTGTGCCAAACCGCTTCATACAGGTTCACTTCACTCATGTGGCGAAGGGTTTCTAACTCAGGTGTGTTGCCTCGTCCTGGTTCCAGGCTATCGGCCAAATAAACCACACAACTAAGAGGGCTCATTCCAGGGTGCCCTAAGGTGTGACACTGAATCGCTTCCAAAATGGCCGTATCCCGCACATTAAATTCATCGTGAGCTACGATCGCGCTGATATCAGCATGGAGTAAATGGGGGGTTGATTCTAGTATTGGATCAAGTTCAATGCTGTTTTCCTTAGCCTGTTGCAACAGACGATCGGCCTTGAAATATTTGGCCAAATCATGCATTAGCCCAGCTTGAGCCGCCTGTTCCAACGGCAAACTGTGTAGGTGTGCCAAGTAAACTGCCATCTCCTCCACACGCAAGATGTGATCAAGCCGATGGGAGGGAACATTTTGCTGAAGCCAGCCGATGATGCGATCGCGCTGGTCGGATGAGTACCATGAGTCAATGATTAAAGAGGGTAACAGAGAGGTAGACTTAGCGCGCTGACCTGCTGAGTCGCAGGCGACGTGTTTGTTCGCTCCGGTGGCAGGGGAGGGACGTTCACGCATCAACGCGAAAAACCTCCGTTAGTCTGAAACATCAACACCTTACGCCTCAATATGCCTTGCTCCAAAGTGCGTTTAGGAATCAGATTGCAACATTCTAGCGCAATCTAGTTTGCCCAACTGCGAAGTTGCTACCAATTGCAACATAGCAAATGGTTTAAGTAGGTAGCCATACACCCCAGAATATCCTTAGTTTAATTACGCCTAGCTACTTTCCTTAAAGCAAAAAAAGACCTGACAAATAGTCAGGTCTCAAAAGGTATCAGCCAACATCTATTGCATAGGTAGCTGAATGACTAATCTTGAACTATTGGCCAATTTCAGCGCTAAACCGTTCAAGAACCATTTGGTGCTGCTGCTTTTCAACTTGGCGATCGCGGGCAGCCAACAGGCGCAGTTGATCAGCCAAACTCACGGTTGGAGCAACTGTAGTAGACTCGATCGTGATAGCTGGAGCACCCGTTACATAACGAACGCCACGGTAGACCAGATTCAATCCTGCAGGCAAGTTGGAAGCTGCCTCATCAGCAATGGCATAGCTCGCGCCGCGATAGACTAAATCGAGGTTGCGCTGCAATGCATTGGCACGACGATTCGAGCTACGAGCTTTAACAGCTCCACTACGAACCTTCTCATCAACAGCAGTCTTGGTAGTTGCGGTTGCAACTGGGGTGTAATTGTATTCAACACCGCGATACATCAGTTTCATGGATTCGCCTCCTTCTGTAGCGAGTAAGTAGTGAGGCGCGTTCCTTCGGGTTGATTGCCCTACTTCCGTCTCTACACTAAGAAACCCAGTGGAGAGATGAACGATTTGATTTTTACTCTTACACTATAGCTCAATTTTTATGGAAGATCTTGAGAAAAGGTGTGTTTTTGATAAATTTGATACAGAATTTATCAAACAGACTTCAATCTATTCCTGGAGTAAAGGCAAAAAAGCAGAATTTTTGACTGAATATCATCAATCCCTCACAGATGAGCCTTTTCTTATCAGAAAAGTTAATAAGTAAGTTTACCTAACAAAACTTTACAAAAGGGTGGTAAACCTGTCCATAATAAGAGCAGATTCATCAACTGCTGCGACAAGGAGGTAGCGATGGTAGCTTTAGTCCATCGAGTTCAATCCCGACTCACGATGCAAACTGTCGGTATTGCTCCGGATACTACGGCGATTCGCTCATTAGACTGGGATCGCGATCGCTTTGATATTGAGTTCGCTTTGGAAAACGGTACGACCTACAATTCGTTTTTGATCTGTGGTGAGAAAGTAGCTCTGATCGATACCTCCCACGAAAAGTTTCGTGCACCCTACCTGGAAACATTGGCACAGCAGATTGATCCAGCTCAAATTGACTATCTGATTATCAGCCACACGGAACCAGACCACAGTGGCTTAGTAAAAGATGTGCTGCAACTCAACCCCAACGTTACAGTGGTGGGAGCCAAGATTGCTCTGCAATTTCTGGATGATCTAGTGCATCAGCCCTTCAATCGGTTGGTAGTCAAAGGGGGCGATCGCCTGGATCTGGGTAACGACCATGAGTTGGAATTTATTTCTGCGCCTAATTTGCACTGGCCAGACACTATGCTGACCTACGACCACGGCACGCAGACTCTATTCACTTGCGATGTCTTCGGCATGCACTTTTGCGATGACCAAACCTATGATGAAGTTTTGGAACTGCTGGAAACTGACTACAAGATTTACTACGACTGTTTGATGGGGCCTAATGCCCGCTCGGTACTTGCTGCCCTCAAACGGATGGCAGCCTTACCTGCGATCGAAACCATTGCTACTGGTCACGGCCCTCTGCTGCGCCACCATGTGACTGAATTGGTAAATCGGTACCGTACCTGGAGTGAAGCACAGGCCAAAATCGACAAGCTGGTGGTGGTGTTTTACGTTTCAGGCTATGGCCATAGCGATCGTCTTGCGCAGTCAATCGCCAATGGCATTGGTAAGACAGGTGTGGGGGTAGAGATGCTGGATTTGCGCAACAGCGACCCGCATGCGGTACGTGAGCTGGTGGATTTGGCTGATGGCGTTGTCGTCGGTATGCCTGCGCAGTCGGGGCAAGAGGCTGCTGATATGCAGACCTTGCTGAGCACAATCTTGGCCGCAACCCGAGCTAAGCAAGTCTTTGGTTTGTTTGAATCTGGCGGTGGTGATGATGAGTCTGTCTATCCCCTGCGCAACCGCTTGCAGGAGATTGGTGTGGCTGAGGTGTTTGCCCCAATTTTGATTAAGCAGAAGCCCACCCAGGCTACTTATCAACTGTGCGAAGAGGCCGGTACGGATTTGGGGCAATGGCTAACCCGCGATCGCGCCATTCAACAAATGAAATCTCTAGACGGAGATTTGGATAAAGCGCTGGGTCGTCTCAGTGGGGGGCTTTACATCATTACGGCCAAGAAGGAAAAGGCAACCAGTGCCATGTTGGCGTCTTGGGTAGCCCAGGCCAGTTTTGAACCATTAGGGATTACGATTGCGGTGGCCAAAGACCGGGCGATTGAGTCATTTCTCCACGCAGGCGATCGCTTCGTGCTCAATATTCTGGAAGAAGGACACTACCAATCCCTAATGAAGCACTTCCTCAAGCGGTTTGCTCCCGGTGCCGATCGGTTTGCAGGGGTCAAAACCTACCCTGCGAATAATGAGAGCCCTATCTTGGCAGATGCGCTGGCTTACCTGGAATGTACAGTAATTAGCCGAATGGAAACTGTTGACCATTGGGTGGTTTACAGCACGGTAGACTTAGGGCGTGTGGCAAAAGCGGATGGGTTGACGGCTGTGCATCACCGCAAAGTGGGCAACCATTACTAATTACTGAAGGCTGTTTCTATTAAAGGCTTCTGGCGGCAGCAGTGGTTCAGCAGGGATGGTTGGATACCCTAGCTGAACAAATCTATTGACCCTTCCCCTAATCATTATTTGGTGAGTTGCAATGACGACCTTCAGCCCTCCTCCTGCGGCTCAGCCGCTCAAGCCTCGGGATGTTCAAGTTAGTGAAATTGGGTTGGATACGCTGGTGTTGCGATCGCGCACCTGGGAGCGGCTCAAGTTTGAAATTGAGTACGCCCGTCAGCGGGGTACAACGGCTAATACCTATTTGATCCAGGGACGGGAAACAGCGTTGATTGATCCGCCCGGTGAATCGTTTACAGATTTATTCCTGGATGAGTTACAGCACTACGAGTACTATCAGCGTATTAATTACATCATTCTTAGCCATGTTAATTCTAACCGGGTTGCGACGCTCAAGCGGTTGCTTCAGGTTGCACCTTATGCCACGGTAGTTTGCTCCAAACCAGGGGCGATCGCGCTCAGAGCTGCCTTTGCCGAAGACTCGCTTAATCTACAGTCTGTTCGTGAAGATGAAGCGATCGAACTTGGCATCGAATCCGGCGAAAGCCAGCTACGGGTGATTCGAGACGAAGCCACGCTGGATTTGGGGAATGGTCATGAATTGCAGTTTCGGTTCGTGCCTACACCACGCCATCCTGATGCTCTTTGCCTCTATGACCCGGCCAGTCAAATCCTCTACACAGACAAACTATTTGGGGCTCATGTTTGTGGTGATGGCGTGTTTGACGAACGCTGGAAAACCCTGAGCGACGATCGCCGCTATTACTTCGACTGCCTGCACGCGGCTCAAGCTGCCCAGGTTGATGCAGCATTGGATAAGTTGGAGGGCTTTCCAGCTAAACTCTATGCTCCTGGGCATGGGCCATTGGTTCGTCACAGCATTAGCCGCTTAACACTGGACTACCGAGATTGGTGCCGCCAGCAGCAAACCCAAGAGCTGACGGTAGCGCTGTTGTATACCTCTGCTTACGGGAATACTGGCACCATGGCACAGGCGATCGCCCATGGCCTTACTCAAGCTGGCGTGGCGGTGCAAACCCTCAACTGCGAATTCACCAGCCCTGAAGCCATTACCCAGTCCATAACCACCTGCGATGGTTTCATCATTGGCTCCCCTACGCTAGCAGGTCACGCACCTACCCAGATTCAGACTGCTTTGGGCATCATCTTATCGACCGCAGCAAAAACCAAGTTGGCGGGTGTATTCGGCTCCTATGGTTGGAGTGGAGAAGCGGTTGACCTGATTGCAGCCAAGCTGGAAGATGCAGGCTACACCTTTGGGTTTGAGCCATTGCGGATCAAATTCAAACCTACCGAAACAATTTTGCAAGACTGCGAACGCATAGGATCTGAATTTGCCCAAGCCTTACGTAGAACCAAAAAAGTGCGATTGCCGCGCCACGTAGCAGCTGATCCCCAGGTTGATCGCACTACCCAGGCTGTCGGTCGAGTCACCGGCTCTCTATGCGTGATCACAGCCCAATGGCAGGGAACAAACCTCGGTTTCCTAACCTCGTGGGTATCCCAAGCCAGTTTCAACCCACCAGGGCTTACTATTGCCGTTGCCAAAGAACGTGAAGCTGAGTTCTTAGCTCACCCAGGGGAGCAGTTTGTGCTCAATATTTTGAAAGAAGGCCGTAACCTCCGACGCCACTTTCTCAAACCTCAGATGCCTGGAGACGATCGCTTTGCAGGGCTAGATACAACCACAGCTAGCAACCAATGTTTGATTCTGACCGAGGCGCTGGCTTATCTGGAATGTACCGTGGGCGATCGCATGGATTGTGGCGACCACTGGCTAGTCTACGCTACGGTTAACAGTGGTAAAGTGCTGGAAACAAGCGGTATTACTGCCGTTAATCGCCGTAAATCCGGTAATCAATACTAGTCGGCTCCCGTCTCTGTAACGGTAATAAAGGTAAAGAACGGGACTGACGGGGCTCGTTGGCGTAGCCTGCCGCAGGCACACCCGCAGCTTCCGCCGTGACAGCGGAAGGAGATGTGTAAAACGGGACTGACGGGGCTCGAACCCGCAACTTCCGCCGTGACAGGGCGGTGCTCTAACCAATTGAACTACAGTCCCTTATTTTAAGCGATCTCTATTGTCGCGAGTGCCTGTGTATTTGTCAAATGATTTGCTCAAGTTTCCAGGCAAACGCTTCCTGATAACTTCCTATCTAAGTCCATACCCTGGTTTAGAGCAGGAGTCACCTCGCCGATAATGTTCCAGACAGATAATGCTTCAGAATTGTGGTTAGGCTAGCTCCCCAACCATAGGCGCTGTTATAAAACATTTCCTGTAAGCTTAAACAAGCCTGCTGTTTTTGCTGGTAGATGTCAGGATTGTGATATAGCGTCAGAATGGCATCTCCGTAGGCTTGGGTGTCATTAGGAGGTACTTCGATCGCCGCGCTTCTGACTAGAGCCAGGGATGGACAAACTGCTGAGGTAATTACTGGGCGACCAGACAGCACCCCTTCGATGACCACTTTGTTGAATCCCTCATTAAAACTCGTTTGTGTAGGAACAATAACTACATGACACTGTTCCAACAACTGGCGCATTTTTTGCTTGTCACAATGGCCATGACAAACAAAAGAGTGCTCTAGGCCAGATCGACAAGCCCCACGTTGCAATGCTTTCAAGGCTGCGCCTTCACCACAGACATCAAAGTGAATGGTGTGGTAGCCTTCAACGGAAAATCGCCGTGAGATCGCTAGCAAATCTAGCGCGCCCTTGTTTACCTCAATCCGCCCAGCGTACAGCACCCTAAAGATTGGTTGCGGATTTTGCTCAGAATGGATACAGTCCACACTCTTCAGTGTCGTTGCTTGAAGTCGCCCATGATGAATCAGTTCGTTCAAAATGCTGGCTTGTTTGAATTGGCGTAGGCGATTGACAGCCTGTACAGACGCCTGCTGCTTGCCAAGCATCCAAATAGCCAACTGCTGAGCAACTTGAAACTGACCTGTCCCCAAAAACATAGAATGCTGCACTGATTGAGCTGAGATTGGATTAGCTACAGTGAATTTACTTGGAGACTCGATTCCGGCAAATTGCTCCTGCCGATAGGTTGGTAAAAATGGAAAAATAGGTCGAGTTCTTTTCCTAGCTAGAGTCAAAACTTGGTTAGCAACGTCATCTGAGATCACTAGGGTTGATAGGGCTACTTTAGCAAATAGGTGCTGACCAAGCTGCATCAACCATTGTTGTGCTCGACTTCTGAATCCAAATTTCGCCCAAAGTACACAGTGGAGCGAGGGAATAACACTAATGCCAAAAAGAGGATAGAGTGAAAGCAGAAACCAGTGGGTAGTTCCACTGGAAATAACTGCAACACTTGCTTTGAATTTGATTGCAGAAAGTAGCAACCAAAGACCGTAATAAAGCTGTCCCACGTGATAAGAAATGCCGCGTTCTTTCTCTAGTGGAATGGGACGATGCTCTAAGATAAATGCCCCATCTCGAAGCTTACTTTTAGTTGCACAAGAGGAGATAACATAGGCTGTAGCGCCGAGAGCAGAGCAAACATCATAGAACTGGTGCGAGTAGGTAACTGCAACTTGAGAAGGATCATCGTGTCCTGCTTTCCAGTAATGATAGGTGCCGATAATGTCACCAGGGCCTGCGGCGTAGAGGATTCTTAATGATTTGCCCATATTGTATGACATTCACTGTTGAAAATCACGGCCTGGGTACGATGCACTGGTACAGTCGCTGAAGTTACATTACTGAATCCAGATTGCCGACTATTCCACCTGGATTTAAGTAGTATTCAAGTATACCAGCTCAAGTAGAGACTATAACGATCTCAGGATGATTTATTTCATAGACACGATCGCCTTTAGCGTTCCCTGGGGCAATCTCTCACTATCAGCCTGACAGCAAAATCACATATGCTTAACGCAACCTATGGGTAAGTAATGGTTGGATGCTTGGGAGAAACCTGTGCCAGCTTTTGGGAAATGCCTGAGTTGTAGAGCCGCAGGTAGTTCCAGTAGTTTTCAAACACAGATTTGACGTACCCACGAGTTTCATCGTAAGGAATAGCTTCGACAAAGGCATCTGGGTCAGATAGGCCAAACCGGGTAACCCAGCGGGCAACAGCTTCGGGTCCAGCATTGTAGCTAGCGACAGCGAGCATCGAGTTACCGTTGTAGCGCCGGTGGGTGTAATCCAGATACCAGGTACCTAGTTTGACGCTGTCCTCCGGGTTATTGAGTTTATAGGTTTTGAGTTTGAGTTGTTTGGCAATAAATTCAGCTGTTTCGGGAATTACCTGCATCAGCCCAACCGCTTCAGCAGAGGAAACGATACCAGGCATAAAGCGAGATTCTTGCCGAATGAGGGCAGTGACTAAGAGGGGGTTTACTTGGTGCTGGGTTGACCAGGTTGTGATTAGATCCTTATAGGGGAAGGGATAGAGTGCGTGCCAGTAGGCTGTTTGCTGGGTGAGCGATCGCACTTGAGCTTGTTCATCGGGCTTTTCGCGATCGTCCAGGGACGACACCATGAAAATGGCATCCAGATTATCACCAATGCCCAAGCGCATAACTCCATCCGTAAATTGTTCTGCTACGCTGGGTTGCATTGGGTTTTTGAATTCTGTTTGCCACAAAGCCCAGGCTTCTTGGTCTTGACCCAAGCGATAGAGTTCTTTGAGGCGATCGGAGCCTGTGGGTAAGTCGGGACGGGTTTCGGGACGGGTAATGTCGGGGTTAATGGTGCGTACGGTCGTGAAGTCACCTACATCCCAGCCTAGCAGCGAGGCCGATCGCCACGCATAGTAAGAATGGGGATAACGGTTCAGCACAGTCTGGAAGGCCGCTTTGGCATCGTCTGATTTGCCTAGAGTGGCTGCCCATTTACCTACCCAAAAGCTTGCTTGGGGTGCAACATCGCTATCTGGCGCTTGGGTCAGAATAGGTGCAGCCCACTGAAAGGCCGTTTTGATGTCATTTTGCTTGGCCCAATTCCAGGCATACTGCCAGCGCAGTTCTGCTGCTGCGTTGGATTTAGGGTGCTGGGTCAGCAAAGTTTGGCGAGTTTGCGCCGCGGACTTACTACTGTTGAGCTTGTCTAACAGGTCTGCTTTTTTCAGCAGGGCTTCAGGAGCCTTCTGTGGAAAGCGGCTAATGGCTTGATCCAGGTAGGCGATCGCGGTTTCTGGTTGCTCAGCAATGTTGGCCAAGCGCATCAGCCCCAGACCAGATTCCTCCGCGTCTGGAAAACTGGTCACAAGCCGCTGGTAAGCTTCAGTGGCTCCGGGAATGCCCCCTAGCTGCAAACCTCTGGCGGTGCGGTAGGCCGTCAAGGGAGTTTGGGGAGCGCGGGCGTAGGCCAACCCAGCCTTGCCATAGGCTTGCTTTTCCCAATAACCAAAGGCAATAGCTTCCCAATCTGGGGGAGTGAGTTGGCTAGCGTGCTGTTCAGTGAGGCGATCGAGGTAGGTTGTGTAGTTTGGAACGTGCAAGCCATACCGCGCTATCAACTTCAATAGTTCGGGCTGCTTAGGGTTCTTTTTCAAGCGTTCCAGCACAATCTCAACGGTGCGAGGATGGGCTGGAAACTGGGCGATCGCTTGATCCCATAACGAAGGATTGGTTTTACCCAGTGCATACAATCCTTCCACTGCGGCAGGGTCAGTGGGATAGTCTTTTAGCAGTTTTTGCCAGGTTTGCTGGGCTTTGCTAGCGTCTCCAGCAAGGTCGTGGGCTTGAGCCTTTTCAACAAGCACTTGTGCGGTTAGCACGGGATAGTCTGCCTCTAGCCCTTCAAGCGACTCGATCGCCTTTTGAGGTTGATTCTGCCTGAGCAACTCCTGTGCCAGCAGATAGCGCGCTCGACTGCGTTCTACTGATGACGAAGAGGGTGTCTGTACTAAGGCTTCTAGGCGAGTTTGGCGTTCTTGAGGCTTGAGCGATCGTAGCAGGTTGACTTGGCTAGGCTGGATTGGGCTAGCTGTTTCTACATTGGCCACTGTGGGAGCTTTAGGGCGAGATTGGTTGTAGACGATCGCCCCTAAACCCCCGCTAACAAGCAGAGCTAACAATCCTAAACCCAGTTGCCGATAGAGGTGCGTTCCTTGCTGCTGCATTGGAGAGAAGATAGTTTGACTTAAGTAGGTTGCAATCCAGCGACAGGTGAAAAATGCTCTCAACTAATGGAACAAATTCTTCAGAAATCTAGCATTTTTTCCCTCAATGCAGCAGAAATTTTAAGACACTCTTCGATCGCTCAGCCCGTTATTCTGGCATCTCAATATACTGGTAGTCAGGCAATAATCAGGATCTTGAGGATTTTGGAATGGATGTGCGTGTAACGGATATACCTCTGTTGAACTGGTCTGGGGATGGCTTGGCAGTTGGGTTATTTGAAGATCAGATAGCCTTAGCGGGAGAATTAGCCAGCTTAGACGAGAAGCTAGTAGGCACACTAAAAGAATTGATTGAAGAAGCCGAATTTAAGGGAAAAGAAGGTAGCAGTGCTGCAAGCCGTGTTGGCTCTGGTAGCTCCGTGCGCAAGATTATCATTGTTGGTTTAGGCAAGGCCGATGCCTTCAAGCTGGAAAGCCTGCGTCGGGCTGCGGCTGCGGCTGCCAAACTCGCGAAGAAAGAGCGTTGCAAAACTTTAGGCATTAGCTTGCCAGTGTGGCAGGGGGAATCTGCTCAAAGCGCACAGGCGATCGCTGAAGGGGCTGAACTGGCTTTGTATCAGGATGTTCGCTTCAAGTCTGATCCAGATGAAAAAGGCAACAAGGTTGAGCAGGTGGAACTGTTGGGCTTTGTAGGTCAGGAAGCAGCCGTGGCGCGAGCACGGCAGATTTGCTCTGGCGTTATTCTGGCACGGGAGTTAGTGGCGGCTCCAGCCAATATGGTGACCCCAATTACCCTGGCAGAAACAGCTACGGCGATCGCCCAGGAGTATGGGCTATCCCTAGAGATTCTGGAAAAAGAGGACTGCGAAAAGCTAGGTATGGGGGCATTTTTGGGGGTGGCGCAGGCGTCGGATTTGCCGCCTAAGTTTATTCACCTCACCTACAAGCCCGATGGTACCCCTCGGCGCAAGCTAGCCATTATTGGCAAGGGACTTACGTTTGACTCCGGTGGCCTTAACATCAAAGGGGCAGGCAGTGGTATTGAAATGATGAAAACCGATATGGGTGGTGCAGGAGCTACACTAGGGGCGGCCAAAGCGATCGCCCAAATCAAGCCCGATGTAGAGGTGCACTTCATTAGTGCGGCTACCGAAAACATGATCAGCGGCCACGCCATTCACCCTGGCGATATCCTGACGGCTTCTAATGGTAAAACGATCGAAATCAACAACACCGATGCAGAAGGTCGTCTCACCCTAGCCGACGCGCTGGTGTTTACTGAAAAACTAGGTGTCGAGGCGATCGTGGATTTAGCCACCCTTACCGGCGCATGCGTTATTGCCTTGGGTGAGGACATTGCGGGGTTGTGGAGTAGCAATGATGACCTAGCAGGGCAGATTTTGGCTGCGAGTGAACCCGCTGGAGAGAAAATCTGGCGAATGCCGATGGAGGACAAGTACTTTGATGGGCTGAAGTCGGTTGTTGCCGATATGAAAAACACTGGCCCTCGTTCTGGTGGAGCTATTACTGCTGCTCTGTTTCTCAAGCAATTTGTCAAAGAAACGGCCTGGGCTCACCTGGATGTGGCTGGGCCTGTATGGACAGATAAGGAGAATAGCTATAACCCTGCTGGGGCAACGGGCTACGGAGTGCGAACCTTAGTGAATTGGGTACTAAGCTAGGTCAGATTTGGGGACGATCGGTCTCAAATTTTCCATCTAAACCTCACTACAGGGACAATCTCAGGCAAAGGTTAAAGATCGCTTTACACAACCAGGGATAGGAACTAGTCATGCAATAATGCTCGACTATTATTTGTCTCCAGGTGTTGTATGGTTCAAGCTGCCGATCGCCCCAATGTTCTGCCCCTGCGCCGCCCCCCTAGTTCGCCTCCAGTGCTTCCCGCAGACCTCAGCTTCCAATTGCCAGATCCTACAGACGATCGCGTTTCTGAAACTGAGTTTCACCAGTGCATTGACCAAGTTTGGCAAGTTTGCGATCAGTTTGATCTGCAAACGGATATTTGGCGAGGACGCGTGCTGCGGATAGTGCGCGATCGCGAGAAGCGTACCGGAGATGGTCGCGGCACAGGCTTTCTGCACTGGTTACAGGAACGCGAGATTAGCAAAACCCATGCCTACTCGTTAATTGAGCTAGCTAACAGCGCTGATACCTTGATTGAAGGTGGGATGTTGGCTCCCCAGGATGTGAACCAATTCAGCAAACGTGCCTTTGTGGAAACGGCCAAAGCGGATCCAGAGGTGCAGCAAATGGTGAGTGATGCGGCTCATAGGGGCGATCGCATCACCCGCCGCGAGGTACGTCAACTAGCTAATGAGTGGACAGCCGTTACCTCCGATCTCTTACCCGATGTAGTAAAACAGCGGGCTGCTGACCATTCCTTGCCACCTCGTCATCTTGCGCCATTGGTCAAGGAGTTGCAGAAACTCCCTGAAGCGCATCAAAACACCATTCGTGAGGCTATTACTGACGACCCTACAGTAGACCTAGTCAAGCAAGTCACGGCAGAGGCTCGCTACCTGGCAAAATACCTGGAAGCCGCTACCAATGTACAAGCACTCAACACACCCTCACTCAACCTGGAATTAGCCTTAGAAGAATCGCTACGGCTAGGTTGCCTCAGTTCCACGGCAGAGTTGGTCAACCATGCTGCCCAGGTAGAGCAGCTTACGGCAAAGCTATACCTGGCCTGGAAACGGCTGAACAGCTTATCAGAGCGAGTTTATTTAGACAGTGGCAGTAGCACACCGCACTTGCGTACTTTGCTGAGTTGTTTGGGTAGCTTGTCGGGTGAGGTGATTGAAACGGCGCTAAGCGATGGCGATACCCGTGTGGTGCGCCTGCAAGTTTTGACAGAGGCAAATTAGCCTTAACTGGCAGTGCTGATTAAACGTAGGGTTGGAGAAAAGATTTTCGGTCACTTGGCGTGTTGTGGGATGTGAACAGCTTGGCGCAGGGATTGAATAGTGGCGATCGCGGTTGTTGCTACTTGGTCAATCTCTGCAACGGTTGTAAATCGTCCCAAACCAAACCTGAGAGAGGCGTAGGCCAGTGCGTCCGATCGCCCCAGAGCCTTCAACACATGGGAAGGTGTGGTTTTGGCACTGCTACAGGCTGCTCCGGAAGACAGCGCCACTACAGGTTGCAGCGCCAGCAATAAGGCTGCCCCATCGACCCTAGCTACGCTGACATTGAGGTTGCCGGGAAGCCGCTGGGTAGGATGACCATTGAGCACAATACCCTCCAGGGATTGGAGGACTTGCCAAAGGCGATCGCGCAGAGCAGCCAGGCGCACTGCCTCATTAGCCATCTCATCTAGAGCAAGCTCCACTGCCTTGGCAAAGCCAACAATTTGGGGTGGATACAGTGTCCCAGAGCGCATGCCTCGCTCGTGCCCACCGCCGTGCAGTTGTGCAGCTAGTTGCACCCTGGGGTGGCGGCGACGCACGTATAGCGCCCCAATGCCTTTGGGGCCATAGACCTTGTGAGCGGTGAGGGAAAGCAGATCCACCTTCATGGATTGGACATCCAGGGGGATTTTGCCGATCGCCTGTGCGGCATCCGTGTGGAACAAAATACCCCGATCGCGGCACAAAGCTCCTATCTCCGCTAAGGGTTGCAATACGCCAATTTCGTTGTTAGCTGCCATCACCGACACCAAAATCGTGTCCGATCGCAGCACCACACTGAGGTCATCCAGTGCCAGCAAACCATCAGGTTGCACAGGCAACACTGTCACTTCAAACCCTAGAGATTGCAAATAACCGCAGGGATCCAAGACAGCGCTATGCTCTGTTGCCACAGTCACAATGTGTCGCCCCTTATCCAGATAGGCTTCTGCAACGCCCTTAATTGCGAGATTATTGGCCTCGGTAGCACCGCTGGTAAAAACAATTTCCTCTGGTGTAGCGCAAATTGCCACAGCGATTTGCGTTCGCGCCTTTTGAATGGCGGCCTCAACTTCCCAGCCATATTGATGGTTCACACTGGATGGATTGCCAAAATGCTCGGTGAAGTAAGGCAGCATAGCCGCCACAACCCGCTCATCCACCGGAGTTGTTGCCTGGTTGTCCAGATAAATCGGGCGTGACATATCTCTCCTTCTGCTCACAGGGCGCGATCGCACGGATTAGTGGTCATCCTCACGCTAACATCTGGATTTGGGATCTAATTTAGGCATTCTCGTTTAGTCTGGATAAGAAATTTGTGGCGACGTTGGGGTAGTGAGCCAGTGTTGATGAAGCCAATTGTGAATCAAACCCTGTGGCAGCGGCTAATGACCTTTAGCCAGTGCACGCGCCGATCGCAACTGATCAGCCTCTTGGTCGGTTTACTCAGCCCAATTGCCGTTGGCGCATGGGCAAATGCACAAGATACGCCTTACTGCCAGCAATTGCCAGGCACAATAGCGCAAAAAGAAATTCTGCGTCTAGCCGCGCTGAAGGGCGATCCGACTGCAAAAACTCAGTATGCTGCTCTGATCAAGCAACATCGCGATCGACTCACCAAGTGTCGCAGCAAAACTTGGCCGCGCAATCAAGGACTGTGGGTGCGGCTCTACACCTGTGATGCTCGCCCCGGAGAATTGGATGGTGTGCTCGATCGCATCGTAAATCGTGGCTACAACCAGGTCTACGTCGAAACCTTCTACAACGGGCAGGTGTTGCTCCCGGCCAATCGTAATCCCACCGTTTGGACACCCGTGCTACTTGGCTCTGGTTCCGACAATGTCGATTTACTGGAACAGGTGATTCGCAAAGGCCGTGAGCGTGGGCTAAAGGTCTATGCCTGGATGTTTGGCCTCAACTTTGGGGCTAGCTATGTCCGCCGTTCCGATCGCCAGTCCACCATGGCGCGCAATGGACTAGGGCAAACCAGCCTCACAGCCAATACCATTGCCGGACTTAGCACCGAATATGGCTTGTTTAACCCTAACGAAGCCTTTATCGATCCCTACAGTTCCCTAGCTCGGCAGGACTATACTCAATTGGTAGAGGCGATCGCCCGCTACAAACCTGACGGGATGCTATTCGACTACATTCGCTATCCCCGTGGGCAAGGAGCTGCCTCTGTTGCAAGCAAGGTACAAGACCTGTGGATTTATGGGGAAGGCTCCCAACTTACCCTGCTCCAGCGCGCCCAAAACTATCAGGGACGAGAGCTCATTAGCCGCTTCCTGACCCGTGGTTACCTTCGAGCCGATGACTTGCAAGAGGTAGCTACCCGCTTTCCCAAGGAGCAACAGCCGTTGTGGCAGGGACGCCGCGCTATCCAATCTCCAGAACGAATCCCGATCGACCAGAAAGTTACACTCCTGCAAACAGAGCTATGGCAATTGACCTTGGCTCATGCCTTTCAAGGGGTTTTAGATTTTGTGACGCAGGCGACGCAAGCTGTGCAGGCACGGGGTATGGTAGCCGGAGCAGTCTTTTTCCCAGAAGGGAACCAAGCTGTTGGACAAGGATTTGACTCTCGCATGCAGCCCTGGCACTACTTTTCACCCTCGCTAGAATGGCATCCCATGTCCTACGCCACCTGTGGCAAGGTTGATTGCATCCTGAGCCAAGTTGAGCGGGTTCTGCGGGTTGCTCCCGAAAAAGTACAGGTTAAGCCTGTGCTGGCTGGCATTTGGCAACAATCTGTAGGTAACCGTCCGCCACTAGAAGTACAGATGCAGGCACTCTACCGTTATGCTTCTCGCATTTCTTCTGTGAGCCACTTTGCCTATTCCTGGCAGGAACCTGGATCCGATCGCGAGCGTAAAGCTTGTCGTTAGCAGAGCTTGTGAAAATTGAAGAATTTATCCGCCATGCTTGCCTTCTGATACCCTCCGCGGCTAGGAAAGATGCAAACGATTTGTGCCTAGAAGCGTAAAATGGGGAATCCTGATTTAAATAGGAAGTAGGACTATCTTTTTGATTACGCCCTGCTGGTTGCATCCTAAGATCAGCCATACCACACCAGCATCATTCGGTTTTGGCTGACTTGAACTGTTCTTGACTGCTCGTGGGAATCTGAGGAACATTCACCATGCTTGTCTGCCCCCAGTGTCAGTTTGAAAATCTTACTTGTAATAAGTTTTGTCAGGAATGCGGGACATCCCTAACCCAGAATACCTGCCCCAACTGTGACTCTCTGGTGGCCTTTGATCAGCTTAACTGTCAGAATTGCGGGGCAGTTGCTGGCATTGTCTGGTGGGCGGTGATTGCACCAAGTGACCTAGAAAAAGCCTCTCCAGCCGCTCTGTTGATGGATACGCCTGAATTCTTGGATTTGCAGCACCGCTACAAATTGCTGGAGCTAGTGTTCACCAGTGGTGCAGAGCAGTGTGCCATAGTGCTGGATTGTCAGCCTTTCCAACTATCATTGCTAGAAGCTGTTAGCCTTCAGCAGACTGATGCAGAGTCTGACTTGGAAGCTAAACACCCAGCCACAGAAGGACAAGGGCTATCTTTTCAAGAATCTCTGGAAAATCTTGCTGTTCCGGCGATCGCTAAACCCTATCTTGCCTTGTGCGGCCAATTTTATCCTGCTATCCCTGCTATCCATGATGCCTGGGAATGGTCAGGACGGCAGGTAGTACTACTGGAAGAGCGATCGCACTTTGTGCCGCTCATTGACCTGTGGCGTGATGCCGATCAACCCCCCCAAACGATGCAGATTTTGCACTGGCTTTATCAGATGACGCAACTGTGGCATGCCTTAGAGCCCTGGCAGAAACAGCAGAGCTTGCTAGAGCTAGATAACCTGCGGGTAGATGATGACCATACCTTGTGTCTTAAGCAACTCTGTAGTAACCAACCTAATGAAACCCCCACCTTACAAGATTTGGGAAATCTGTGGCGCCAACTGTTTGCAGAATCGCAGAAAACTCAGGTTGATGCCATCATGCAGTTGCTGGTTGACCTAGAAGCAGGCAAACTTCGTCATTCAGAAGAGATTACCAATCGCTTAGAGGCGATCGCCAATGAGTTGGAACCGCCAACGGTTGATCCCGAATCAACCCTAGAAGAGTTAGCAGAACTCGCCATTGAGCAAATTACCCCAATGACTTCTCCCCCTGCTAGTGCAGACATTAGTGCTTCCGTAGCACCAACTCGCTTGGAAGTGCCTGCTGACTTGCTGGCTGACGACCTTGACTCCAGCGAAGGCGACGACATGCCCACCGTTGTCTTGCCAATGCAACTGTTTGCCCTAGAAGAAATTGGCCGCACGGACATTGGTCGCCAACGTGACCACAACGAAGACTACTTTGGCATCGAAACCCAAGTACAAAAGCTAGAGAGTCCTTCGGGCAAAACGCTACATGCTCGCAACCTCTACATACTATGTGATGGCATGGGTGGCCATGCAAGTGGAGAAGTGGCTAGTGCTCTAGCCGTTGACACTATCCGCAAGTTTTTCAAAGAACGTTGGCAAGAGGCTGCCTTTACCAGCACCTCGCTGCCAGATTTAGAAACGATGAATCAAGCAGTACAGTTAGCCAACAAAGCTATTTTTGATGTCAATCAGCAAAATGCCCGGTCGGGTAGTGGCCGTATGGGCACTACCCTAGTGATGCTGGTAATTCAAGATACTGAGGCTGTGGTGGCGCATGTGGGCGACAGCCGCCTGTACCGCTACACGCGCAAACGCGGTCTGGAGCAGATAACCGTAGACCACGAAGTTGGTCAACGCGAAATTCAGCGCGGGGTCGATCCAGAAACCGCCTACGCTCGCCCCGATGCTTATCAACTGACTCAGGCACTGGGGCCGCGGGATGAGCACTTTGTCAAGCCAGAGGTGCAGTATTTTGAGCTGAATGAGGACATGTTGCTGCTGTTGTGCTCGGATGGCTTGTCAGACAACAATCTGCTAGAAACCAATTGGGAAACCCATATTAGTCCGCTGCTTAGTTCACAGACCAACCTGGACAAAGGGGTAAGCCAACTGATTGAAATGGCTAACCGGTTTAATGGCCACGACAACATTACAGCGATCGCCATTCGCGCCAAAGTCCGTCCCAGTCTTGACCATCTACGGTAAGGTTTTGATACGGTCTTTTTTCTTCTGCTGCGGTTATGGTCATTTTGACCCTGCTTGACCCCCAACATAAAACACCGCTACGTCAGTGGCAATTTTTGGATCCGGTTTTTGTGAGGGTTGGACGCGCTCCAGAAAACCATGTTGTTCTTTCAGATCCAGCGGTATCAAGACATCACTTGGAGTTGCGCCGGGTCGATCGCCCCATTTCAGCGACAGAAACGGAGACATGCTGGCAAGTGGTCAATTACAGCGGCAATGGCACGTTGTTGAATGGGGCGATCGTGTCACAAAGCCTGATTTGCCAAGATTCCACCCTGCAACTGGCAAAAAATGGCCCAATTTTGACGGTGCAACTACGCGATCGTCTGCCTAGCTCTGTACTGGTTGCCCCCAGTTCAGATCCGAGCCACTGCACCCATGATGACAATGCACCAGAAAACCTATTTTGCGTGCACTGTGGTCAGCCGCTTCAGGTACTGAAACAGGTTCGGCGCTACCAGATACTGCGAGTGCTGGGGCGAGGAGGCATGGGCACTACTTACCTGGCATGGCATTCGACCGGGCGATTGCAGCCGTCTGGGCGACCTCAGGGGCGCATTCTTGTCCTAAAGGAAATGAACGCTAGCATTGCCCACTTGCCCAAAGCCCAGGAACTCTTTGAGCGTGAGGCGCGTACCCTTAAATCCTTGACCCATTCAGGAGTTCCGCGATTTTTCGACTTCTTTATCGAGGATGAGAAAAAATATCTAGTGATGGAACGGATCTATGGCCAAGATTTGGAACAGTGGGTGCGCCAGCGTGGATCTGTGCCATTGTCTCAGGCGATCGCTTGGATGCGGGAAACCTGCTTGATTTTAGATTATTTGCATCGTCGTCCAGTACCAATTATCCACCGCGACATCAAGCCAGCCAATTTGATGGTGCGACAGTTAACCCAGCAGATAGTGATTTTGGACTTTGGCGCGGTGAAAGAAGTAGGTGCGCCCCCTGGAACTCGTATTGGTGCCGAAGGATACAGTGCTCCTGAACAGGTACAAGGTCGCCCTGCAACCCAATCCGATTTATATGCAGCGGCAGCTAGTCTTGTTTTCTTGCTTACCGGCAAAAGCCCGCGCCATTTTTATCAAAAAACAGCCCAAGGCTATCGGCTTGTCCTAAACCAAGTGCCTGCGATCCCTGCATCTGTACAAGCTGTTATTCAGCAGGCGACGGCTCCCAATGTGGGCGATCGCTACGCTACAGCAGCAGACATGGCGGCAGCTTTGGCTAGGTGCTAGCTACTCGTCATCCCAAGCTTCCACGGCCAGTAATTCACTGACGGGATCTTGCATAGAGAAGTCGTAGGCTATCAGCTCTTGCTTCCAAAAGCTCCAATCATTGCCGTAAAGCAGGGCAATTTTCCACAAGCTGTCAGTAGGTTTTAGCAGCTTGGAATCAATCAGGGATTGAACTTGCCGCTGGAGTTTTACCATTGGGTGCTGCACCCGCTGGTGGTTGATTTCTATGATTTCAACAGCCATTGATGAAATATGTTAATCCTAAGGCAGGAGCTAGAATGCAACGCTACGCTAAAAAACTTGCTACACTTAGCGACTGGCGTTAAACCCCAGCAATGTGTCGATGCTGAGGATGCTACAGCTCCTTTTGACTAGAGGCAGATACTAGCACACTTCATTGCGATCGCACGAATTTTCGGAAAATTTCCCACATTACTTATGACGAATGCTACGAATTGGGCCAATAATCTCCCTCGAAAGCCACTGCAATCCTTTCCTACCAAGCTATTTCACTGGATCAATGTGGCCAGCTTAGCTGTAATGATGATGAGCGGGTTGCAAATTTACAATGCGAACCCAGTGTTTGGCGGGCGATCTGGCTGGCACATTCTCTGGCCATTCACGATGGGTGGATGGCTGGCCGGTGGGCGACACCTGCATTTTGCAGCAATGAATGTGTTTGCCCTAAACTTGCTGGCCTATGGAGTCTACGTAATAGCAACGCGACGGTGGCGGCATCGCTTTGTAGGGCAAAACGATCTGAACGCCCTGAACCAAAGCCGTAACCCCAAACGACGGGTGTATGCATGGCATCGGATCGCTTACACGGCCATTATTCCAATTTTGCTAGGGGCGATCGTCACTGGCATCGGCATGTACAAACCTGCCCAGTTCCCTTGGATTGCTGAGGCACTGGGAGGATGGTTTGCTCTACGGGTGATGCACTTGATGACTGTGCCTGCTGTAGTGGGATTTGCAATCATGCATTCAATCTTGGCACTTAAGGCTGGGGGCGATCGCCTAGTAGAGTCCATGCTATGGGATGGGATCCTGACGGAGGAACCCTATGACCAACCCTAATCCAGTGTCTCGGCGTAGTTTACTGAGGCTAGCTGGTTATTCTGCGGGTAGCTTGCTGGTGGGAGGTGCTGGGCTAACCTTGCTAGAAAGTGTTGTTGGGCAGGCAACGGAACCACTCAACCAACGGGTAGAAGAATGGCTATTTAGACCTCAAACCCTAGTACCCGAATTTTCACCGGACGAGATTGAACCCAATGCCCTAATTGTGAATAGCTTTCGGGGCACGCCTGTGCTGGATCCAGCCACGTTTCAGTTGACGATCGATGGTGAGGTAGAGCGTCCTGTCACACTCGATTTGCGCGCCATTCAAACAATGCCCATGACTTCCATGATCATTCGGCATGTGTGTGTAGAGGGATGGGCTGCGATCGTTCAGTGGGGTGGGGTTTCATTGCGATCGCTCCTAGCCCTGGTACAGCCCAAACCTGAGGCACGCTACGTCTATTTCTACTCTGCCGATGGGTATTACGACAGTTGGGACATGGCCTCAGTTGTACACCCGCAAACCATCCTGGCTTACGAGAAAAATGGGACTCCTTTGCCTATTGAAAATGGTGCGCCGCTGCGGCTGGCTTCCCCGATTAAACTAGGCTATAAGCAAAGTAAGTGGGTAACTCGCATTAGTCTCACAAGTACCCTCATGGCTCAGCGGGGCTATTGGGAAGATCTTGGCTATGAGTGGTTTGCTGGTCTATGAATACCCCTACGTACAGTGAGCAGGCAACTCTAGAGGCTGTATCAATTACCGGCTACACGCCATTCAAACTAAGAGCTCAGCCTCTGGACTGATTGACTAGGGTGGGTGCAGCAAGGCTTGCAGTTCTAGCTTTTTCTAATGAATTGATGATGAATTGATGACTCGCGCTAGTCAGCTTGTTGGAGGAGTTTGCGCTGGATTCCCGTAAAAAACCTAAGAAATGCCACAAAGAGGCGGCTATCCGTATAGTCATCTTCCAGCACGTGTTGTAGACTACTAAATCTAATAGATGCATCTACTCCTACAAGCAAGTTGCCAAGTGATGCCAAGTAAATGGATTGTTTAACCAAGCGCTTGGAACATTGCCTTCAATTAAGCATCTCTCAAGATACCGCTAGACATGTCAAGACGTATAGGCTTTATTGCTTGCCCTTGCTGCATCTTCTTTGTGTGGCGATGGCCCTTTCTTCGCGGCAAGTGATGCCGATTCTTTTCCTGAGCAAACAAAACGGTAGTGAATCGGTTGTAGACGTGAGGTAGAAAGAGAACAATATGGACTTAAATCGCTCTGGGGACTTCCCATGTCCTCAGGCCACATTGCGCATCTTGCTAGTAGAAGATAATGAGCCTAACCGCAATCTTTTGACTGATTTCTTGCGAAACTGGGCTGGGTTCGAGGTGGTGGCGCTAGATAGTGGAAGCAAGTTTGCGACAACGATGCAACAGTTTCAACCCCATTTAATCTTGTTGGATCTGAAACTACCTGATGTAGATGGCTATACCCTTCTGCAGGGGTTGCAGAATCATCCTGAATGGCAGCAAATTCCAGTGATTGTGGTTTCGGCTTGTGCGTTTCGGAGCGATCGCCAACGTGCTATGAGCTTGGGTGTTCGTCAATATTTGGTTAAACCCGTTGGCTTTGGAGAGTTGGAACAAGCTATCTACGAAGAACTTAGTTTGAGAGGGTGTTTGAAAAGCTGTGGTTTGTGATGTTAGACACTTAGGTATCCCCTCTTACCCCCCCTGAAAAGGAGAAAAACCAGACTCAAAGTCCCCCTTTATTGAGGGGACTTTGGGGGGATCGTATGATTTGCTACTCACAATAGGACTTCTAAAGCATCCTCTAAGTGTCGCAGAGCCACCGAGCACTGACCCCAATTCAACCGATGATGCCTCTATCTAGGTTTCCAGTTGACTTAGCTACGGGCACTTTATTCGGGATGAAGATAGGATTCAATAATCTGACTCAAGTCATAGACTATGCGCCCCATTTGAGCAATTTGGGTTTCTAGCTGAGCTACGGTCAAAATAGCGGTCTGGAGTTGGGTAAGGGTTTGTTCTAGGCGATCGCGTGCTTCCGTTTCAAATTCTTGTGGATTCATGGCGTGACCCATTTCAGGTAAAAATTGATACGAACAATCCTAGCCAACTACGCAAGCAAGTCGCCAATAGGAATTGCTCTAATTGGGTCAGAATTTAGATTCGGCAGAATTGTTTAAAATTGACGTAAAATTTCCGGACTCAAAGCATTTTGTTGTGAGCTCAATCAAACTATCTCCCCTGGTTCAAGCCCCAGACCGCCTAGAAAGCCGCCTCAAAGAGGTTCCTCTGGAAGCGGGCGTGTATCTGATGCGCGACGGTGATGACCAGATTCTCTACATTGGCAAGTCAAAACGGCTGCGATCGCGAGTACGCTCCTACTTTCGGGATCCCCACACCCACAGCCCCCGCATCGCCTTGATGGCACGCCAAGTTGTTGAAATTGAATTCATTGTCACCGATACAGAAGCAGAAGCCTTGGCTCTGGAAGCCAACCTGGTCAAACAACACCAGCCCCACTTCAACATTCTGCTCAAAGATGACAAGAAATACCCTTACCTTTGCATCACGTGGTCGGAAGCCTATCCACGCATTTTTATCACGCGCAAACGCCGTATGGGTAAGGAAAAAGACCGCTACTACGGCCCCTACGTGGATACAGGATTATTGCGGCGCACTCTGCATTTGGTTAAGCGCATCTTTCCCCTGCGACAGCGGCTTCAGCCCTTATTCAAGGATCGCCCTTGCCTCAACTACGATATTGGTCGCTGCCCTGGTGTTTGCCAACAGCTCATTTCTTCGGAGGACTACCACAAAACAGTGCAGAAGGTAGCGATGGTGTTTCAGGGGCGCACGGCTGAGTTGGAAGGCATCCTGACGGCACAAATGGAAAAAGCTGCTGCTGAGTTGAATTTTGAGCAGGCGGCTCGGATTCGGGATCAATTGGCTGGGTTGAAAGCCTTAGGGGCAGACCAGAAGGTGTCGTTGCCGGTGGATACGGTGTCGCAAGATGCGATCGCCCTGGCTACAGATGACCAACATGCCTGTGTGCAGTTATTCCAAATCAGAGCTGGGCGCTTGGTTGGGCGTTTGGGCTTTGTGGCCGATGCCCAGTCAGGCACACCAGGAGCCATTTTGCAGCGTGTTCTGGAGGAACATTACCAGGGTGTCGATCCGGTGGAAATTCCTGCCGAAATTTTGGTACAGCATGACTTGCCAGAAGCAGAACTGTTGGCCGCGTTTCTAACCCAGACCAAAGGCCGCAAGGTAGTCATTTTCAATCCGCAGCGACAGACTAAGGCCGATTTAATCGACATGGTGGAACGTAACGCTGAGTATGAACTGGCTCGTACACAACGCTTTGCCGATCGCAATGCCCAAGCGATGTTGGATCTGGCTGATATTCTAGACTTGCCTGAATTGCCTCGCCGCCTCGAAGGCTATGACATTTCTCATATTCAGGGGGCTGATGCCGTGGCATCCCAGGTGGTATTCATTGATGGGCTACCCGCCAAGCAACACTATCGACACTACAAGATCAAAACACCTACGGTAAAAGCAGGCCACTCGGATGACTTTGCCAGTATGGCTGAAGTGATATCCCGTCGGTTTCGCAAGTACGCCACAGCCAAAGCTCAAGGGCAACCCTTACGGCCTGAGTCGGAAACTTCTGTGCTAAGTCGGCATGTTTCTGCTGTTTCTGACTTTCCCGATTTAATCATGATTGACGGCGGCAAGGGGCAACTGTCTGCGGTAGTGACGGTGCTGCGCGAGATGAACCTGTTAGATGATGTGCGGGTGGTGAGTCTGGCTAAGCAGCGCGAAGAAATCTTTCTGCCAGGAGAGTCGTTGCCGCTGGCCACAGATGCTGAACAACCGGGTGTGCAACTGTTGCGGCGCTTGCGCGATGAAGCGCACCGCTTTGCTGTTAGCTTTCATCGGCAGCAACGAACCAATCGGATGCGGCGATCGCGTCTAGAGGAGATTCCTGGATTAGGACATCATCGCCAGAAGCAATTGCTGGCAACATTTCGGTCGATCGACTACATTCGTGAAGCTAGCCCAGCCCAACTCGCAACGGTACCTGGCATTGGCCCGCAACTGGCTCAGCAAATATACACCTACTTCCATCCAGAACAGGACGCAAATGATGATGCAGTTTCCTTCAGCCCTGAGCAGGGCATTGCTCAAGTTGAAGAAGGTTGAGATAAGGCAATGACTGCTGCCAGAAATGCTCAGATCTGAGCTTGGGTTTCGTCGATGCATGCTTGCAGCTTGCTTGCCAGCACAACGACATAAGGAACCTGCAACATGCCTAAATGAGTGCCTGGAACATCGTGAATTTCCACACCCCCTCTTGCATACCTGCGCCAACCAAATTCTGGATCCTCCGTATAGTTTTTTGGGTTTTGCTGATCCACTGCCCTAAATAGGGTGAGCTTTCCAGAATACGTTGCAGGGATGTAAAGTCGGGCAGATTCCTCATTCTGCTCCATATGGAAATAGTCTTCTAGATCGGTAGAGAGCGATCGACCCAAGCTTTGATACAGCTTCAATTGTGTTCGTAGTACTGTCAGGCTTACCTGCGTGCTGTATTGTTGCCAGCGACCGAGTAACCACTGATTGAGCCGATCGGCCAGGTAAACAGGTCCCGTCTGAAGTACGTTTTTCAGATGCTTAGCCAATTTTTCTGAGGGTGGAAACCGCTGCAACACGGTGCTTAGCCGGGTATCCAATAGTGCTAACAACGCCACCTTTTGGCCTTGATCAACCAACCGACGGGCAATTTCAAAGGCAACCAATCCACCAAAGGAAACCCCAGCCAAGTAGTAGGGGCCTTCGGGCTGAAGCGTTCTCATTTGCTGGATGTAGTGGTCGGCTAGTTCATCCACCCGATTGAAGGCAAACGCCTCACCAGCAATGTGACTAGATAACCCATAAATGGGTTGGTCGGGTGCCATATGTTGTGCCAGAGGCCGGTAGAACTTCACTCCTCGACCCAGTACGTGAATGCAGAACAAAGGCGGACGGGTAGATTGAGCCTGTCCTGGTTTAACAATTACCAATGAAGGGCAGAGAACTTTGGTTTGGGAATTTTGCAAGTAACTGGCGAGCTGTTCAATGGTGGGAGCCTGGAATAAGGTTGCCAGAGGCAGCTTGCGGTTGAACCGTTTTTCGATCTGGTTCATAAGGCGAACAGCCAGTAGGGAGTGCCCACCCAAATCAAAAAAGTTATCGTGCAAGCCAACTGAGTTAACCTGTAGAATCTCTTGCCAGGTATTAATGAGGGTAAGCTCCACCTCGGTTAGGTTTCTCGGTTTTGACAGTGTATCTGGACTGGGACGATCGCCCTGAGCAGCCTCAACACTAGGAGCAGGCAGGGCTTTGCGATCAATCTTGCCGTTGGCATTGAGTGGAAACGTTTCTAGTACTACGAAGGCCGCAGGCACCATATATTCAGGCAAGCGGGATTGCAAAAATTTCTGTAGAGCTAGAGGATCAGGCACTGTCTGAGCGGCAGTCAAGGTGAGATAAGCCACGAGGCGACAGTCACCGAGAACATCTTCTCGGGCAGTGACTACGGCTTGCTTCACGGCTGGGTGCTGCTCCAATTGCATTTCGATTTCGCCCATCTCGATGCGGAAGCCTCGGATCTTGACCTGGTAATCAATCCGTCCCAGGAATTCCACTTGTCCATTAGCCAAGTAGCGTACCCAGTCACCAGTTTTGTAGAGGCGATCGCCCTGACTGAATGGATTGGGAATAAAGCGCTGAGCCGTTAAATCGGGTCGGTGTAGATAGCCCCGCGCTAGTCCTGCACCACCGATGTAGAGTTCACCTGGAATGCCAATTGGCACTGGTTGCTGCTGCTGATCCAGGATGTAGAGCTGGGTATTGGCGATCGGGCGACCAATGGAAGGAGGCGTGGTAGTCCCTTTCTCCACTAGGACAAATGTGGAATAGGTGGTGTCCTCTGAGGGGCCGTAGAGGTTGTAAACCTTTTTGATGCCGCGATCGTACAGGCTTTGGGCAGTGCGGTTGGGCAGTGGTTCTCCGGCCAAATTCACTACCTGCACGCTGTCAGGAATGCCGTTGATGCGCAGGAGCTCTGCGATCGCCGATGGCACCGTATTGACTAGTGTGACGCGGTTAGCGACTGGCAGGTCAGGCAGTTCCAGTGCATTTTCTGCCAGGATCACGGTGCCACCGCAGCTCAGCGGCACAAACAGCTCAAAGATAGACAGGTCAAAGGAGAGGGATGTCGCTGCCAACACTCCCGCCAATTCTGCTGGGGTAAACACGGTTTTTGCCCATTCGATCAGGGCAACCGGGCTACGATGCTCGATCGCCACACCCTTAGGCTGTCCTGTAGAGCCAGAGGTATAGAGCACATAGGCCAAATTAGTTGGGGTGGCCAAAGGCTCTGGTGGATGCAGCGGGTATTGAGAAATGGCTTGGACATCGGTATCCAGACAAAGGACTGGCATCTCGAGCTGCGGCAGATGTTCCAGCAGGGGTTGCTTGGCCAGCACCATCTGCGCTTGAGAAACCGACAACATGTAGGCTATTCGGTCTTTGGGATGGCGCAAATCCAGCGGCATGTAAGCTGCTCCGGCCTTGAGGATGCCTAGCAGTACCGTGACCATGTCTGCCGATCGCTCCAACGCCACGCCCACCAAAGTGTCTGGTTTAACGCCCTGTGCCCTCAAATAGTGGGCTAGTTGGTTCGCCCGCCGATTCAGGTCTTGGTAGGTGATGTGGTGATAATGATCAATCAGGGCAGTAGCGGTTGGTGTGCGCTCAGCCTGCGCTTCAACCAGTTGATGCAGGCAAAGGGTTTGGGGATAGGGCTGTTGGGTCGCGTTCCAGGTTTGCAGCAGTTGATGACGCTCAGCAGCAGGCAGAAGTGGCAGTTCAGCGATCGGGCACTCTGCATCCGCCACAATGCCTTGCAGCAGGGTGCGGAAGTGATCAATCATGCGGGAGATCGTCGTGTCGTCAAATAAATCGGTGCTGTATTCCAGTTCTCCCAGCAGACCATCCGCAGTCTGCTCCATTAGCAGGTTAAGGTCAAACTTAGCCGTGCCATTGTTAACTGGAATGTGCTGAGCCTGCAATCCTGGCAAGTGTAGTCGCTGGGGTGGTGTATTTTGCAGAACAAAGAGAACTTGGAATAGGGGGCTATGACTGAGGCTACGCTCTGGTTGAAGTATTTCAATCAACTGCTCAAAGGGCACGTCTTGGTGCCCATAAGCTTCCAATGACACTTGCCGTACCCGCCTGATTAATTCCAGGAAGGTGGGGTCGCCTTGCAGGTTAATTCGTAGAGCCAGCATGTTGATAAACACGCCCAGTAGGGATTCCAGCTCGGGGCGGCTGCGGTTGGCGATCGGCGATCCAATCACTAAATCAGTTTGACCGCTGTAGCGCGAGAGTAGGGTGGAAAAGGCCGCCAGCAGCACAATGAATAGCGTACTGCCCGATCGCTGCGCTAACGTTTCCAGTTGCTGGGTTAGCGATTGCTCTAGATGAAAGATCTGGCTGCGACCTTGGTAGGTTTGTACTGGAGGGCGGGGGCGATCGGTTGGTAGCTCCAGCAGCGGTGGTGCCCCTGCCAGCTGTGGCTTCCAGTAATCTAGTTGTGTTTGCAAAACGCCACTTGCCAACCAGTTTCGCTGCCAAGTGCCGTAGTCGGCATACTGGAGCGTCGGTTCTGGCAATGGCGAGGGTTGAGCCTGAACAAAAGCCTTGTAGAGAGCAGCCAATTCCTCGTACAGCACCGAGAGGGACCAGCCATCCGAGGCAATGTGGTGAGTTGTCAGCAGCAGAATGTATTCCTGCTCTGCCATCTGGAGCAGTAGGCAACGCACCATCAAATCTGCTGTTAAATCAAAAGGCTGACGTGCCTCGGCTTGAATTAAGCGCTCCAGTTCCTGCTGTTGGGTAGCATCAGACAACCCTTGCAAATTGACCTGATACAGCGGTACCAAGCTGGGTGCTTTTTGAATATGTTGTAGCAGGCTACTGCCAACTGTTTTATAGGTGGTACGCAAAATAGCGTGGCGACGCACCAGTTCTGTCAGGCTTTGGCGCAAGGCCGGAACGTCAAGATTGCCAGTTAACCGAGCTGCGATTGGCACAATGTAGGCTAAATTGGCTCCGTCGAGCTGGCTAATGAACCAGATGCGCTGCTGAGCTAGCGACAGCGGTACTAGGTCAGTGTTGGGATAGTGAAGAATTGGGTCAGTGTTGAGGGCTGCACCGTTGGACTGGGAAGGTGCTGCGGTGGATAGCAACGTTTGCTCAAGGGACGATCGCTCTTCTAGGCTCAGGTCTGCAACTGGTGAGGAGATGCCCAGTTGGCTGCGCTCCACTGCGGGTAGGGCAGCTAACTTGGCTTCTAGTACAGCAATGGCTAACTCGGCGATCGTGGGTTGGTCAAATAATGTTTGCAGTGGCAGTTCCACTTGCAGGGCAGCCCACACCTGAGACAGCACACGTGTTCCGGCAAGAGAATGTCCCCCGATCGCAAAGAAATTGTGCTCAACGCCTGGTTGGCACCCCAGAATATCAGCCCAAATTTGGGACAGTACTTGCTCCAGGGGGGTGCGTGGCGGCAAGGCAGATGTTCCTGACTCCAGCGGCGACATGGCTGGTGTGGGCAGGGCTTTGCGATCGAGCTTGCCGTTGGGGGTGAGGGGGAGCCTATCCAAAATAACAAACGCTGAGGGCACCATGTACTCCGGCAATTTCTCTGCCAAATGTTGCCGAAGTTGAGGTGTCAGTTGCCGTGCAATCTCTTCCTTCAGAGGCTGATTGGCATAGGGGCGATCGATCTCGGCGGGCATACTCTGGGATAGCCAGTGCAGCGCCTCCATCTCTGAGATAGAAGAGTGATGCAGTAACACCGTGTAGCCTCCGGTGGCATCGGCACTCACCCACAACGCATCAGCCTGGTAGGGCAAATCCGCCAACTGATCTAACCAGTCCTGGGGATTGATGCCTGCAGGCAAAGTGGACAGTGCATGGCGCATGGCACCAACAGTCATCGGAGCTGGTTCCGTCAACCAAGCGGCTGCCTGGGTGGCTGCGGTCACCCGATCGTTAGGAATATGGGTAATGCCAATCACCCGTGGCGTGTCGGTCAGTAGGCGTTGGCGCAGTTGCTTAGGGGTAATGGGCGTTTGAGTCCAGTCAATCCAAAGCGAACGTTCTGGAATAGTAGGCGGAACGACAGCAGCATCGCCAATGTGGAGAGTGACGTTGTAGCGGAATTGGGTCATTTCGTTGTGTGCCCGTCCGCGGGAGAGGCTAACCTGCACTTGCCGCACCTGGGGAAAGGTGTGCTGGAGTGCATGGAAAAAGGCAGGATCGATAACGAGTTCGGTTTCCTGGGCGATCGCCAATTGTACGCGCTGCACCCATTGGTTGTGGGGCAGGTCAGGACTGGCTCGATGCAGCTCTACCGCCGCGTGGAATGCTGCCAACAGGGGTAGGGTGCGGACATCGCCAATGAAGACAATGCCACCAGGAGCCACAGCTTGGATAGCCTGTGCCATGAACCGCTGTAGGTAATCCAGGCTGGGAAAATGTTGGGTTACCGAGTTAAGAATGACTGCATCCAGGCTTTGAGGCTCTACATCGGTAAAGTCGATCGCCTGTCGTTGCGATAGCCGCACCTGAGGTAAAGGCTGGTGTGCCATCTGCTGCTGAATGTAGTTCAGCGACATAGGAGAAAGGTCGGTTCCCCAGTACAACTGGCAGGATGGGGCAAGGCGAAACAGCAACATGCCAGTACCGCAACCAACCTCTAGAATGCGCTGGGGTTGATGAGCTATGAGGCGATCGATGCGATCGCGCACCCATTCTTGCAAATCTGCTTCAGGGAGGGGTTCTCCAGTGTAGCTACTATTCCAACCAATCGTGTTGAGAGTAGCGTCTTGCGTGGCCGATCGCTGTTGATACACTTGGTCATATACTGTCTGCCACTGGCTCACCTGTTCATCCTGCAGACGCTGTTCTAGGGCACGAATATCCTCTAGCTTGGGAACAACGTAGGCTACCAGCCGCTTGTCCGCAGTGCCGCTGTCGTGAGGAAGCACTGCTGCATCACGAATAGCTGGGTGTTGCAGCAGATTTGTTTCAATTTCACCCAGTTCAATCCGAAATCCTCGAATCTTGACTTGGTGGTCGAGGCGGCCAAGAAATTCGATTGTCCCGTCCGGCTGGTAACGCCCCAAATCTCCGGTGCGGTACATGATGCCTTTGGCGTGGGGGCTAAATGGATCGGGCAAAAACTTGCTGGCATTCAAGTCAGGGCGGTGGTTGTAACCACGGGCGACCCCATCTCCGCCAATGTATAGTTCGCCAACGTTGCCGATCGGCACAGGTTGCTGGTGCTCGTCCAGGATGTAGAAGCGCTGATTGGCCATTGGACGACCGTAGGGAATACTTTTCCAGCTAGGGTCAACGGTGTCGATCGGGTACAGAATGGACCAAATGGATGCTTCAGTAGCCCCTCCCAGGCTAATCACCGATACGGGTGAGTCTTCTGCTTTCAGTTGGCGGATCAAATCTGGCAGTGTCGTTGGGATCCAATCACCGCTGAGCAGAACTAGGCGCAAGCTGGGTGGAAACGAGAGATCGCGCTCGGCTAGGTAACCTGCCAACATTTGCATAACAGGCGGAGCCGAATTCCATAGGGTAACCCCTTCCTGCACCATCAGAGCATGCCAATGGCTCAAATCAGGAGCTTTAGCAGGTTTAGGTAAAACAAGGGTGCCGCCTGCAGCCAGCAAGCCGAACACGTCGTAAACCGAAAGATCAAAGTTGAGTGAGCAAACCGCTAATACTCGATCGCCTTCGGCCACATGAAAGCGACGGTTGATATCCAAAATGGTGTTAACGGCTCCACGATGCTCAATCAAAACACCTTTAGGTTTGCCGGTTGAGCCAGAGGTGTAGATGATGTAGGCCAAATTCTCGGCAGTGACCGGGCTAGCTGGAGGCTCGTGAGATTCCTGGGCAATGACTGGCCAGTCCCGATCAAGGCAAATGACAGGTACCGTTGCTGCCGCCCATAGAGACACCCACTTCTCTTGGGTTAATAGAACGGCTGGCTGAGCATCCGTAATCATGTGGTTTAGCCGATCTTGGGGATAATCAGGATCCAATGGCACGTAAGCTCCCCCAGCCTTAAGGATGGCTAGCAGCCCTACCACCATCTCCAGTGACCGCTCCACGCAAATACCCACAGGCATTTCGGGTTTTACCCCCAGTGCCTGTAGTCGATGCGCCAGTTGGTTAGCGCGATCGCTAAGCTCACGGTAGGTTAATGTTTGTCCCTCAAAAATGACAGCAGTGGCCTCTGGCTGCTTCTGAGCCTGATGCTCAAACAAATCCTGCAACCGCAAGTAGCGCGGATAGTCAACTTCGGTAGCATTCCACTGGTCGAGCAGACTCTGAACAGATAATATTGACGTTACTTCTAAGCCTTCAGAGTAAGTGCCTGTTACATCAGCACCTAAAGCCGAGCCTAAACCTTGAAAAGAATGCTGCTGCATGGAACCTAAGAGATAACGAGAATAGTAGAACTCATCTAAGTCTCTGGAGGCAGCTAGCCAAGCTATACCTCATTGCTCAGCGAGGGGCACAACACGTAAGCAATAACTGAACCAACCTACTAAAACCCGAACCAATCCAAGCCAGCTATACCTTATTAGGTAATAAGCAGTTAATAAGCCTATACGGCAAGTGTAACTATGCACACAATCGATCTGTAATTATCCAAACCCTACTCATTGCATAAGTGCACCTCGCATAAGTGTACCTCAGGTGTCACCGTATTTCTACGGTTAATTACGTGTGTTTTTAGACAAAAATCCCTTAACCTCTTGGCAGATTAGGAACAGATTAAGCATAGGCTCAAAGCGATATGAATAGGGTTGGTTCCGCATCAATAGCGGCTACTAGCATTTGCATGCCGGTTGGTAGCGCTGCATCCACATCTTTAGCATGCCCTCTCTGATGCGAGACAAGCTAGTTGGGTTAGTCTAGCGAAGCCAATGACAAACTATATCAATCACAACAGATGTAAACGGTTATAGCTGCTCTAGTGTAGAGGGCTTAAAATTTTCAATTTCTCGTTACTTTGGGAAGGTTTCCCAACGGAAGCTGATCCACTTGCAGATTTGGTCTAGGACATCAGCCTGACTTAGCAAAGGCAATCCAATACAAAGTGGAATCAGTCCGCTTTGATCAATGATTCATTTGATTCATGATTCAATTACTTAGTGTGTGAGTGAGTTTATCTATGAACAATGTGATTTGTTTATCCGCAGCCTTGTCATCTGTGGGAGTTGCGATCGCCTATCCTGTACTGGCTGAATCTGCTTCCAGTAAGGGCAATTCCGAAGACTTTGATACCCTTGTCGTTAGTTTGCCGTCTGCCGAGCCGGAACGTGATACGAAGGTAGTTGAGAATACAACTGTACTGGAAGCCAACATGTCTCAAGTGACATCGGTTTCGCAACTATCAGATGTCACTATTATTCCTAACCATTGGGCTTATCAGGCGTTGACATCTCTAGTAGAGCGTTACGGGTGCATCGTTGGCTATCCCGATCGCACCTACCGAGGCAATCAGTACCTGACCCGCTACGAGTTTGCGGCGGGTCTGAATGCCTGTCTAAACAGAATTGAGGAGATCATTAAGTCCAATACTGGCGGGTTTGCTACTCAGGCTGACCTGGATGCCATCAAGAAATTGCAGGAAGAATTTGCGGCGGAACTGGCAACGCTGCGCGGGCGAGTGGATAGCCTGGAGGCACGAACCGCAACCTTAGAAAAGCAGCAATTTGCTACCCTGACCAAACTGAATGGTGAGTTGGTGTCCTTTTTAGGCGATGCCTTTGGCGATCGCGCAGGTGACCTAAACACCACAGCCTTTGGCTATCGCTTACGGTTTGATATCGATACCAGCTTCACTGGCAAAGATCGCCTGCGAGTCCGTTTGCAATCAACCAATCTGCGGCGGCTCAGCAGTGGCACGCTCTTTCCTGCTGGAACAGGCGATACAGACGAAACCCGCTTTTTGGCTAGTAGTAACTCCTCGGATGGCGGTGTGACAATCAACCGCTTGCAATATCGCTTTCCCGTGGGCGATCGCATTACGCTCTACCTGGATGCCAACTCGATCGACCCTAGTATCGTAACTGACCCGATTAGCCCGTTTAATGACCAAGTGTTGGGAGCCGTTTCCAACTTTGCCCAAATTGACCCAGTTTGGTTTCCCATTGGCAACCAGGCTGGATTAAGTGCCAATTTTGTTATTTCTCCAACCCTGACACTCACGCTCAGCTACATGGGAGAAACCGATGTCAACAACCCGAATGTCGGCATCTTTAACGGTGGCTACAGTGCCTTTGCTCATTTGGTTTACGACATCAAGAAATTCAAAATTGGCTTCTTCTATATCAACTCGTACTCGCCAAACTTTGGGGTCGATACCCTGGCAGGCAGTAACCCAGCCAAGGTGATTGGAGCGGGGCCAGTGGTGGGCAACGGCTACAGTGTGCAATTTAGCTATCAGCCGTCGGATGGTTTTGTTGTGGGTGGTTGGGTTGGCCACACCCAGGCACGGGCTTTGGGCTTTGGCACCCGTGGTGATGCTGAAATCTGGAACTTTGCTGCTAACATTGGCTTTCCCGATTTGGGTGGCAAAGGCAACTTGTTTGGGTTTGTGTTTGGCATGCAGCCCAAACTAACCGGTACCAGCAATGCGACCTTGGCTCAGGCGATCGGCCTTCCTCTAGGGCAACGCGCCGATCGTGACACAGGCTTTCACATCGAGGCTTTCTACCGGATTCGCCTGTCTGACAACTTGTCCATTACCCCTGGGGTGTTTTGGCTTACGGCTCCCAATCATGATTCTCGTAACCCCGATGCTGTCGTCGGGGTGATTCGTACCACGTTCCTTTTCTAAGCTCGCATTAATCATTGCCTTAAACCTTACTAGCTCAGGAGTTTAGGAGTTAACTATGAAACGCCGTGTTATGGTGTCTCTAATCTTGTCGTCAGTTGTATTTAGCGCGATCGTCGGGTGTAGTCAGTCTACTCCCACTCCCTCGTCTGGCGAGACTAGCAAAAAGGTGCTGACGATGGTGACCTCGCCGGACTACCCGCCCTACGAATTTTATGAAACCGGCAGCCGCCAAATCGTGGGCTTTGACATCGACATTGCCAAGGCTATTACCAGTGAACTAGGGTACGAACTGAAAATTAACGAGTCAGACTTCAATGGGCTGGTACCCGCTTTACAAGCCAATCGAGCCGATTTTGTGATGGCTGGCATGACGCCCACCCCAGAACGTCAGCGAAATGTGGACTTCTCCACGATTTACTATGAGGCCAAAAACACGATCGTCGCTACCAAAGCCAGCAACCTAAAGGTGACTAAAGACCTGAGTGGCAAAACGGTAGGGGTACAACTTGGCTCAATTCAAGCAGGGGATGCCGAGGAAATTGCCAAGAAAGTTCCCAACATAACAGTGAAGCAACTGAACAAAGTGCCTGACTTGATTCAAGAAATCAAAGCGGGGCGGATTGATGCAGCGATCGTCGAAGACACCGTGGCCAAAGGCTTCACAGACTCTAACCCACAGTTGATGTTCAGCCCCATTCCTTCGGAGGGGCCATCCGGTTCGGCGATCGCTTTTCCAAAAGGTTCCCCCCTTGTTGCCGATTTCAACAAAGTTTTGGCCAAACTGAAAGCGAGTGGTGAACTGGAGAAATTAGCTAGTAAATGGTTTTCTCAGAGCGTTCCGCCCTCACCAACTCCTTCGCCAAGCAAATAAAATAGTGGGGAACAACTCAGCCTCTTTGCTTGTATGGCAGACATGGGCTTATTTTTCATCGCCACAGGATTAGTCAAGATACGATAGAGTTTGAGTAGGTTTTTCTCAGCCAGCACTGCTTGAAATTGTCCTGATATGGCTGCTGTGAGCAAATTGGCAGAGACGATGTGATGTTGAGAAGAAGCATCATGGGCATAAACCAAGATGTTGGTATCAAGAAAGATGCGAGTCTAACTCATAAATATGCTCTCGATTTAAATACTCGGATTTGATACCCAGATCAAACGTTGGAAAGGGAAAGTTCTTTTTCCTGATTTGAACGATCGCAATCTCAACTTTATCTCCATCGTGAAGGTTTTCTGGTAACGGATCAGTTAAGATAATCGTCTTTTTCTTGATAAACTCTTTCATTTTGAACCCTCTATTTCTAATTTTGCATTTTGATTTTTTAATTGCTTCTGTGCCCATTCTCGCGGTTGCTCATCGGGGTCATTGATGGCGCGATCGAATAACTTTAGTCTTCTTGGTTTGCATACTGAAAATAGAACCATAAGGTGAAGTTAAAAAGGGGGACAAATGAATTACTAATATACAGGTTGCGATCGAATAGGAGTACCCTTTTTCGTCCGACTGTAGTCACGTGGTACAGCAAAGGGACTTACTCTTCCAGTGAAAGGATTAATTTCTCAGGCAGGAGCCCAAAGTTTTCCTTTAGGTTGAGGTCGAGCCTTTCCAGGCATATTATTTTCGAGAAAGGTATTTTGGTAGTGCTAACCAGGTAAAGATGCATTGTAGTGGTGAACAAAGTACCAAATAGCCCCAATGTGATTTTCCAGCTTTTTGCTGAACGCTACGGCATCCAGTTCGCCCGAATTAGGCAGACCTAGAGGCCGCTGGAAGCGACCCAGTTTAGAATAGCTTGATTCACCTGGTCAGGCTGTTCATCGTGAGGCAGATGACCTACCTGCTCCAGTTCAATCAGTTTGATCGCAGGATTAAAGCGTTGGATAGCCTCGCCCAGAGGTGGCACAAATTTGTCTTGCAGGCCCCAAATCAGTAGAGCAGGCATTTTCAGCATGGGCAGCAGTACTCGTGCCGTGCGGTTAGGGGTAGGAGGTTTAGCGTTAACCATGGCTCGTAGTGCCCGGATAGCGCCTCGATCGCGTGGGGGAGTGGCCACAATATCTAAAAATTCCTCATCGGCAAACTGGCGATCGGCGTAGGCTAGCCCAGCCCAGCCCTTTAGCAACCAGCGCTGCCGCAGAAATCGAAAAAAGGGAATGAAAATGGGCGGTGAGGTAAACACTCCCCTAGCCAGTGTTAACACCGGTGTCAATACCGGACGACTGGCCACCCCCAGCGACCTTACCCAGGCAGGAGTATCCAGTACAGAGCCATCTGGGAGATTGAGCATAACTAGGCCAGCCACCATATCTGGATACAAAGCCGCCAGCAGCAAGCACACTGAGGAACCAAGCGAATTACCCACCAGAATCACTGGTTTGCGGATAAACGTTTGCCAAAAGTCATACACCTGCTCAGCCCACAGTTCTATGCCATAGCGGGCAACCACTTTTTCTGAAGCGCCAAAGCCCAGCAAGTCAAGCGCGTAGACGGTATGACCAGCCGAGAGCGCCTCGATATTGCAGCGCCAATAGCCGATCGCAGCACCAAAGCCATGCACCAACAGCATTGGGGTTGCCTGGGGCTGGAGCGATCGCCGATAGGTGTAACGAACTTGCCAACCCCGCCAAACCCAGTCTCGCTGTTGTCCAATTCGCGCTTGCCAGGGTCGAGAATCTTGCCGCACTGCGTTAGTTTGCAAAAAAATGTCCCATTACTGTCGCTATTGTAAAGCCCATCTCCACATTATTTTGTCTCTACCCCAGCTTCAATCATCAGGAAACTGCCAGCATGCAATGGTTTCCACTTGACGGCTACCGCAGTGGCAGGGTTCCGGTTGCGACGCTACCCACTCATGCCCACATTGGTGACAATGACAAAAGATGTTGTATCGATCGGCCTCGGCCAGAGCCAACTGCCACTGGTGTAATTCTTCGGGGGTAAATTGGGAGGGGCGATCGTCCATACATGCTCTAAAGACTCTGGCTGCTATTGCGTGCAGCAGAAATGGCACATGCGCTTTATTCTATACAGAGTGCAGCTAATTGCAGAAATTCACAGCGTAATCTGGTACCTAACTGCCAGGATTCGTAGGAAAGTCCTAAAGTAACTGGTGCAAGTTTCATGTAGCTGGAGCTACAGCATTAACTCCACATTTTTTGTACGCAATGTACTAACACAAATTTGACTTAAATCTGACCTATGCTAGTTACCCAACAACCTGTCTTTCGTCGCTTTTGGTATCCCGTCATGCCCATTAATCACTTGCAGGATGGGCCTAAAGCCTTTGAGTTGTTGGGAGAGCCAATCGTCCTTTGGTGTAATGCTGAGGGCTCGCCAGCCGCCATGCGCGATCGTTGCTGCCACCGCACCGCCAAACTATCACTTGGGCAGATCAAGGCAGGGCATCTCATGTGCCCCTATCATGGTTGGGAATTTGACAGCGCAGGCGCGTGTGTTCATGTTCCCCAACTCAAACCAGGGGTGGCCATTCCGGCTAACTATCGCGTGGCCGCTTACCACTGCATCGAGCGCTATGGTTACGTGTGGGTTTGTCTGGCCGATGAGCCATTAGTGGACATTCCAGACATTCCAGAAGCAATCTCGCCGGATTACCGCCTTATTCCAGAATTTTACGAACTGTGGCAGTGTGCTGGGCTGCGAGTGATGGAAAACGAATTGGATTTAGCGCACCCTACCTTCGTTCACACCGAAACCTTTGGTAGTGGCGACCACCCGGTTCCCGACGCGCTAGACGTGACAGAAACCGACTGGGGCATCCATGCTCACGGGGTACTGGGGGTAGTGAACCCTGAACTACAACAGAAAAACCTAAACATGGATACGGATGAAACCGTCCGCACGCTGGAAATGAACTGGTTCATGCCATTCACCATCAAGCTCAAAATTCAATACCCCAATGGTTTGGTACACATTATTGTTAACACTATGACGCCCATTAGCGATTCTCAGTCGCAGATGGTGCAATTTTGCCTGCGCAATGATACCGAGACTGATACCCCCACGACTGATGTCATTGCGTTCGATCGCGCCGTCACCTTAGAAGACAAACGCATTTTAGAATCGACCGACTATGATGTACCGCTTAACCCCAGCCAGGAAGAGCATATCTTTACCGATCGTCCTGGCATCTTAATTCGTAAGCGCATTGCCGCACTGCTAAAAGCCCACGGGGAAGTGGAACAAACTCGCTACACGCCTGCTGCCAACACCATGACTACCCTGCAAGTATCCAAACTAGTGCCTCAGCCTGAAACCAGCTCAAACTAGACCAATTAAGGCATCAGGAAATTAACAGATACTCACAGGCAACAAATCCTAATAACTCTAGAGCGCGTCATCAATTCATTGCAGAAACCTTGAACCACAAGCCTTGCTTCGCCCGTCCTAGTCAACCAGTCTAGGAGCTGAACCCCTGGTTTTGAATGGTGTGTAGCTGGTAATCGATCACAGCCCTTAGGTTTCCAGCATTTGCAGGCGGTAGAGACTGGCGTATAAACCACCGAGTTCCAGCAGTTCATCGTGGGTGCCAGACTCGACTAATTGCCCTCGTTTCAAAACCAAGATGCGATCGCAGGTGCGAATGGTGGACAGTCGGTGAGCAATGATAATCGCCGTGCGCCCCTCCATCAGGGTTTCCAATGCTTCTTGAATCAGAACCTCGGTGCTAACGTCCAGACTAGCCGTGGCTTCGTCCAACACCAGAATGCTGGGATTGCGAATAGCCGATCGTGCAAAGGCCAGCAGTTGCTTTTGCCCACCAGACAGGTTAGTTCCCCGTTCCCGCAGCGGCGTGTCGTAGCCTTGGGGCAATTGTTCGATAAAGTTAGCCACATTGGTTCGTGTCGCCGCAGATTTCACCGCCTCCAGGGAGTAATCTTCGCCCAGGGTAATGTTGCCCTTCACATCTCCAGCAAACAGGAATCCATCTTGCAGAATCACCCCCATGTGCCGCCGCAACACTGTTTGGGGCAAATCACGAATGTCAACGCCATCAATTAAAATGCGTCCACGATTCGCCTCATACAACCGCGTCAGCAGGCGAATGATCGAGCTTTTGCCTGCTCCGGTTGGCCCCACCAGAGCGACTTTTTCTCCTGGGTGAATCGTAAAGCTGAGGTCACGCAGCACGTATTCATCAGGTTTGTAGGCAAGCCAAACCTGCTCAAAACGAATTTCACCCGTGGGTTGATCTGCCTGGGCAGGTAGCGCTTTGGGTTGTTGCGGATCACGAATGTCGATCGGCTCATTCAAAATATCACTGACCCGCTCTACGGCTGTTAGCCCTGCCTGAATAGCCGTGAACTTTTCGGCAAACTGGCGCAGAGGGTCAAACAAGCGCTGCGCATAGAGAATGAAGGCAGAGAGCACACCAAAGCTGAGGGTTTTGCCCAGCACCAGCCACCCACCCAGCGCTAACACTGCGGCGATCGCCACCAGGGAAATCCACTCCAGCGTCGCTGAAATTGCTGAATCATGAAAAATGGTGGCATCCACTTCGTTCATGTAGCGCTGGTTGATCTTGCGAAATTGCTCACTATTGAAATGCTCGCGACGGAATAACTGCACAACGCCAATACCGACGATATTTTCTTGCAGCATGGCATTTAGCGATGACAGCTCATCTCGGGCGCGGTAGTTGGCTAGTCGGTATTGCTGCTGAAAGTAGATGATTAACATCGTCACAGGAATCAACATCAACACCAGCATTAGTGCCAATTGCCACTGCAACAAAACCATAGCGATCGCAATCACCACAATCAGAAACAAATCACTCACAATGCCAATCGCCCCAGTCGAAAATACATCTCCTAAGGCTTCCACATCACTAGTGAGGCGAGTAATAAGTTTGCCCACCGGGGTGCGGTCAAAAAATCGCATCGCCAACGACAGCACATGCCGAAACAAATCAGCACGGATATCTGCTGTAATCTGCTGACCCAATTCCTGCACCAGATAGCCCTGCCATGCCCCCAAAATCAATTGCAACACCAGTGTCAGCACCAGCAGTCCAGACAGAATATTAATCCCATCCTGCAGGGGCATGTCGTGTAAAAAGGCAACCGGATTGGGAAATGCTCCCCACGAGGCAGGGGGTTCTCGCAAAATCAGCGAAATTGCCTCACCGACTAGAGCTGGCTGAATGGCTCCCGCGATCGACACTGGCAACAACAGCAAGGTCGAGACAATAAACAGTTGGCGATGACGTAAACCATAGGGTACCAAGCGTTGAAATAAGCGCCAATCCGTTTCTTTCGGTGCGTGAGTTTGGGAAACAGTTCGAGGCGTTGTCATGGTTTGGTGGCAAGCTGTACTCTTCTCAGGGTATCAGCCTGCTGTCTGTTCCTGTACTAACCCACTAGCGATCGCTGCTTGCATTGCCAATGCCCTATCGGTAATCGCCCATGCCACGCCCTTAAAAACGGCAAATCACCAAGAAACTTACAGGTGGAATTTCATGGGTTATTTTCAAAGTTCAAATTGGATCTTGCCCCTTTAAAAAGTTTCATTAATACAAACTTAATCCTGGCTTTAATCCCTCTTTTCTAGGCTAGTTAAATATGTTTGTGTAGCTATTGCTACAGCCTTTAGTCCTTTACCTACTCCTAATTATGGCATCCATATTCCAACGCCCCTACGCTGCTGAAGCTAAAGCACCTCCAGCCTTTGATGAGCACATTCAGAACCTGGTATTCCAAGAAGATACTGTGATTAATGACTCTAGTGTCACAACTCGTATCTTTGACATTCAGGGTGCGGGACATCGATCGCCCCTAGAAAATCAACAGGTGACCGCTGTGCCTGGCATTGTTAGCCTGGTACGGAATAACGGATTCTTTTTCCAAGATGCCCAAGGCGATGGCAATGATGCGACCTCTGACGGCATTTTTGTTTTCACAAGCACTTCTCCTACAGTACGAGTAGGTGATGCCGTAAAGGTGAGCGGTATCGTTACAGAGTTTCGCCCAGCAAGCTCACCCCGTAACCTTTCTACCACTCAAATTGGCACAGGTGGTAATCCGGCAACGTTTGCGATCAAATCCCATAACAACCCATTACCAACACCAGTCATCATCGGGCTGGAAGGGCGGACTCCACCCACGGAGCAGATGGCAGGCAATGCTCCTAGTGGCACGGTTGAAGCTGCTGACTACGTCTTTGATCCTGAGCAAAACGGCATCGACTTCTATGAAAGTTTGGAAGGAATGCAGGTTCAGGTGAATGGCGGTGTCGTTGTTGGTCCAACTAATAATTTCGGTGAAGTTTGGATCCTTGCAGATAACGGAGTAGGAGCCACAGGGCGGACTCCTCGCGACGGCATTGTGATCAGTCCTGATGACTTTAACCCGGAGCGAATTCAGGTACAGTTTCCCTCAAGTTCAGCGCCTAAGGTCAACGTGAGCGATCGCCTTAGCAGTGTCATTGGCGTTATGACTTACGACTTCGGTAACTTTGAAGTGCTGCCGACAAACGAAATCACCCCAACCTCCAGTGGATTGGAACGGGAGATTACAGAATTGGTGACGGGCGGCGAAAAACTAACTGTAGCGTCATACAACATTGAGAATTTTTCACCTGTAAGTCCTAGCACCCAAATCACCAATATCGCTAGCCATATTGCAGTCAACCTGGATGGCCCTGACATTGTCGCTCTACAAGAGGTACAAGATAATACGGGTCCCGCTAATGATGGAGTGGTGGATGCGTCTCAAAGCTATCAGGTCTTGGCCGATGCGATCGTAGCAGCAGGCGGGCCTACCTATAAATTCTTCGACATTGCTCCAGTAAATAATCAAGATGGGGGAGCGCCTGGTGGCAACATTCGAGTAGGCTACCTCTACAACCCCGATCGAGTCAGCTTTGTAAACCGCCCTGGTGGCAGTGCAACAACTGACACTACCGTGATCGATGGCGGACTATCCACCAGTCCTGGGCGACTCCAGCCTGACAATCCCGCTTTTACAGCCAGCCGGAAGCCGCTTGCTGCTGAGTTCGTCTTCAATGGTCAGCGCGTATTCCTCATCAATAACCACTTTAGTTCTAAGGGTGGCAGTGACTCGTTGTTTGGAGCATTCCAGCCGCCGCTTAACAGTCGACAAGACGAGCGGGCAGAACAGGCGCGGGTCAACCGTCAACTAGCTGAAGAGTTGCTGGCAGCAAACCCAAATGCACGAATTGCAGTAATGGGAGATTTGAACGAGTTTCAGTTCTTCCCACCTCTCCAAGCCCTAGAAACTTCAGAGACTGGTGAGCAGGTGCTATTTAACCTGACAAACTTGTTGCCGGAAGACGATCGCTACTCCTACATTTTTGAGGGCAATTCTCAAGCCCTTGACCACATTGCCGTGAGTCAAAAGTTGTTAGAGATTGCGGAATACGACGGTGTTCACCTCAACGCTGAATTTTTCGATCAGGATAGTGATCACGATCCTCGATTAGCACGGTTTGACCTGACCAACCCCACCCCTACGCTGGGATCAACTAACGTGGTTATCGGTTCTAACCAAGATGACGAAATCGCGGCTCGTGGAGGCCAGCGTATTTTTGCACAAGACGGGAATGACATCGTCAGCCCCACTCCAAGCTCACCCGGAGGCAACTTCATCGATGGCGGTAATGGCAATGATCTGTTAATAGCTAGCCAAAATGATGTGTTAGAAGGCGGTAATGGAAACGACTATCTCAGCGCAGCGGATGGACATGGAAATAATGTTCTAAATGGCGGGGCTGGCGATGACCTGCTGTTTGGTGGCATTAACGATGTTCTCAATGGTGGAGATGGCAATGATGTATTGTATGCAGGCAGAGGTGGAAATACTTTATTCGGAGGTAGCGGTTGTGACCAGTTCTGGATTGGCTTCAACACTTTGCCAGAGTGTGTGAATGTGGTGGTAGACTTTGACCCGTGTGAAGATGTGATTGGCTTCCGGAATGTGCCGGGGGTAGAAAGTTTTGCAGACTTAACTCTCATCCAACTTGGGGCTGACACTCTAATTCAAGCTATGGGAAGAGACATCGCCCGGTTCCAGGGTGTGCACACAGGGCAAATTACCAGTGATCGCGTTGTGTTTGCTTAACAGCATCAACTGAATCACCTAATGACATAGGGGCACAGTACTATGCCCCTATGTTTTTTTCTGCTGAGATCTCAAATGGGTTCAATAACCCCACTCCATAACATTTAGCGCTCAGAGGTTCCCCTTAGCAACTTGAAAAGAGAGAAATCAGCTCGGAAATCCCACGTGTCAAAAGAAATTTGGGGAAGTCAAATCGACTTTGGTATATCGCATCAGATTTTTCAAGCACCCTTTGCGTGAATAGGCAAAATCGCCCTTGCACTGCACTATAAAGACTGACCAAAGAGGCTGGGTAACTCATTTACATTCTGGGCACACTGAGCAAGGATTGACGCAGTCCCCATTCGGAGTTTGTCCCCATGAGCATGCCCTCTCTGATTCCTATCATTTTGGCTGGCGGCAAGGGTGAGCGGTTTTGGCCCTTGAGTCGCAAGCATCGGCCTAAACAGTTTCTTAGCTTAGATGGCAGTGGTCGCAGCTTGCTCCAGGCCACGGGCGATCGCTTGTTGGACATCGCTGGTGGTTGGGACGGCATTTGGGTAGTGACGGCATCTCATCTGGCAGAAGGTGTGCGCGAACAGATGCCAGACATGCCAGAGACCAATTTGTTGGTAGAACCAGAGGGTCGAGACACGGCACCTGCTGTATCCTGGAGCACTTTAGAAGTCGCCAAGCGGTACGGTCGCGATGCTGTCGTGGGCTTTTTCCCTGCGGATCACTGGATTGCCGATCCAGACACCTTTAATGCAACGCTGGCAGCCGCTACGGAACTGGCAACAAAAGAGGCCGCGATCGTTACGTTAGGGATTACCCCCACCTTCGCCTCCACGGGCTACGGCTATATCCAGCAGGGTGAGAAAGCAGGCATTTACGGAGCAACCGCTGAGCGAACTGGCTTCCCCGCCTACCGGGTCAATCGCTTTACCGAAAAGCCCGATCGTGCCACCGCTGAGCAGTTTCTTGCCAGTGGTGAATTTAGCTGGAACAGCGGCATGTTTATTTTCCGAGCGGGGGTGGTGTTGGATGAGTTGGAAGCCCATGCTCCCGAAATTCTGCATCTGTTGCAGGAAAAAGGCGTAGCTGCCTACGGCGAGGTACCCAAAAAGAGTATTGACTATGCGCTGATGGAGAAGACCCAACGCGCTTACGTGCTGCCTGTTGCTTTTGGCTGGGATGACCTAGGCGATTGGAATGCGATCGAGCGCTTGCTAAAGGGGGAAGCGACTAACGTCGAACTGGCACAGCACATCGGCCTGGATACAAAAGGGGCATTGTTCTACGCTTCGGATGATGGGGAACTGATTGTGACGATCGGCCTGGAAGATACCGTGGTTGTGCGGGATGGCAAAGCAACACTAATCGTCAAAAAAGACCGCACCCAGGAAATTAAACAAGTGCTGAAACAAATCCAGGCTAATCCAGCCTTTGAGCATTTGCTGTAGCTGATCGTGGGGAGTCAACTGGCTGGATGAAAAAATGATCCCAACTCTGAAAAAGCGCCTATAGTATTGGCACTTTTGTCAGCTCTTGAGATTGTTTACGGTTGCCCTTCAACCACGAGTGCCTATGTCTCCTACTATTCCAGCATTTCCTGAATGTAATCACGCTTTGGTCAAGTCTCTGGCGCACTACAGCGACCAGGAATTATTAACCCTGTTTCAGCGTCATCCTGATGCAGGGCAATACTTTGCGGCTATTTTTTGTCGCTACAGCCCGATGGTCTACACCCTGATTCACCATTCAGCGCGATCGCCCGTTCAAAGCGACTACCTGTTTGCTATCACTTGGCGGCAAATTTTTCATGAATTAGCTGGGTTGGATCTGCGGGCTGGAGGCGTTGAATTAGCCTTTACCTTGCAAAGCTGGCTACTCAACATGACGGCTGTTTGCATTAACCAGACCGAGCCACCCCCAGTAGAAGCAATTCACTACGATTTGCAGTCCACGTCCCCACCCCTATGGTGCTACGTTGAGCGAGCGCTAGATCAACTGTCGCCAACCCTACGCCTTATGGTGCTGATGGCGCAAACCTTTAGCTGGAGCGAGACACGCATTTCGGCCTATCTGCAAGCTGAGGGTGAGTTGCTGTCGCCCACTCAGGTGCGCGTGCAGTTGCAAGAAGGCTACCGCTTGCTCGAAGCAGCCTTGCCAGAGGATGTGCGTGCCATTTACCTGTCTAATGGCGGTTGGAAGTCAGAATCTTCCTCTTCTGAAATGGCACAAGGTGAACCTGCCCTGTGAGATGAGAGTGCTTACCTGGTTCAATTTCACAAAAGCATCTGTCCCTATGACCCATCGCCTGAAATGGGCGATCGCTGCCCTCCTACTGACTAGTCCTATGCCTGCCCTGTCCCAGGTACCACTGGATCAGCAGTTGGCTGTGCCAGTAAACAATCGCACTCTCACGCCTAACCGTCAGGAAGCCGATCGCCTAGCCAAACTGGGCAAACTGCAAGAATTAGATGGCTTTGTGTCTGCGGCGATCGCGTCTTGGTCGCAATCATTGCGGCTGTATCGTGCGATCGGCGACTTGGAGGGCGAGAGCCTTGTGGCTGGCTATCTTGCTACCGCTTACCTGCGACTGGGGCAAGTCTCCATCGCCGAAACCCTGCTACGAGAACAGTTGGCCGCAACCCAACTGCACCGCAATGTACGAAGCCAAGTCTACGCGCTCAATAGCTTGGGGCAAGTGGTGCTGAGCCGAGGCGACGCGCAGGAAGCATCATCACTTTTTCAAACGGCTCTGGCACTAGCTACACGCATTGAAGACGCCAACGGTCAAGCTCTATCCTATGCAAATTTGGGGCAACTGGCGATCGCCCGTGGTCAACCCCAGTCTGCCTACCAAGCATACACAGATGGGTTAGCCGCCAGTCGCAAATCGGCTCAACCTACCACCGAAGCATTGCTGCTAAACCATCTAGGAGACTGGTATATGCAGCAGCCCAGCTATTCCCAGGCTTTAAGCCGGTACGAAGCAGCTCTGCGCCTCACTCGCCAAAGCCGCGATCGCCCCAACCAGTATCGCGCGATCGATGGGATGGTAGCGGCGTTGCTGCCCCTAAACCGATCTAGCCAAGCGATCGCACTTTTGCAGGAACGGATTGAGATTGCCCAGTTGCAGGGCAACTTGCCTGAAGAACTGAAATCCTTTGAACAGTTAGGGACTGTGCAGCAGCAGCGTCAGGAGTTTTCGCTTGCTCAGCAAAGTTACCAGCGAGCACTGGCGATCGCCCAAGACCTGCGTGACTCTGAGCGTGCCAACCTACTGCAAACAAAGTTAGCTCAACTTGTCCAGCAAGGAAAACGCTAAAAAGTCCCCGACTCACACGAGTAGAGGGACTTTTACTAGGGCGCGTCATCAACTAACAGTCAAACGTCTGAGGCATAGACCTTACCGCGCCCGCCTCAAAAACTAGGCTAGGGGCTGTAAGCTTTCCATCATTGGGATTCTAGCTGGAATTAATGACAGCCCCTAGTAGTCAAACTGGCCTAGCGGTTAGATTTCTGCGTAGGCGCGTTCAATCAAGCGGCGTGCCAGGGTCTGAATGCCCGTGTGTCGGTAGTATTTCACCGACATGTCCAGCAATGCTGCCAGGTAGTCAAATTTGTCTTGGGAGAATTCGATCACCCCTTGCAAGTTGTTGGCAACAGACTGGGGGGTCAAGCCTTTGGAGCCGACAAAGCCATTCATCCAGCCCTTCACCGAGTCAAAACTTTGGGTGACAAACCCTAGCTTTTCACCGGAGTTGCTGCCTGGAATTAGCTCTTGAATACCCTTGTAGCTAGCGTTGCTCTCCAAATCAGAAGGCGAGGAGCCACGCAGGAAGCTCAGCCCTTTTTCTGCAAAGTCAGGGCCGAGGGGAATCAGCCCATCAAAGCAAACCAGAGCCGCCATCCGCATCAGCGATTCGCCGCCGTAGTCAGCTAAAGATGCCAGAAAATCACCGATGCTGTCCCCAGGAATGCCGTTGATTTGGCAGAAAGCAAGCAGTTCAGTGACAACTTTCATCGAAAGGTCAATGCTCTGTAGCTTTTCGGGTTTGGGGGTAAGGTGTGTCAGGAAGCCGAGGAAAGAATCTTGGCCAATTTTGTTAGCCAAGGCAGCCGTTCCTAGCAGGCCACTGGTACTGTCGATCGTCTCGTACAACCAGAGCGCGCGTTGGTATCCTTGAGATTTGTCATTGAAAAGTGTGATAGCCCGCTCACCAATTTGCTGAATTAGGGCTTCATCCGTTTCACCCGTCACTGCTCGAATCGTATTGTCAAAGCCGACCAGATTATTCCATTCTCCTGGTACCACAAAATCTAGTGATCGCAAAGCTGAGACGGTTAAGCCACCGGTTGGTAGCTCGTCCACCAGCTCAAAAATTGGCTTACTCACGATCGGCACTCCTTATGATTTCAAGCTTGATAAACCGGTTAAATTAACTTTTTGAATCCAGGCTTTGCGATCGGCCTGGGTAAAGGATGGATCTTTGGAGCTAACGGTCACTTTGTAGCGATCGCTCACCAATACTTCGGTAGAATTGGCGCCTTTTTCTACAGTTGGAAAGCCTGCAATCTTGGCTTCACTGGCCTTAAACTTATCGGCTGAACCAGGGATGCTGGTGGTGTCGGTGATGGCGATCGTAGCTACATTCTTGCCATCTTTGTTCACTTTGTATTCAGCAAAGCCTTTCTTTTCTTGAGCGGCAACAACCTGATACCCGGCGCCACCCTTAGGAAAGAACTTGTTGAATTGGCCACCTTGAGTTGCATCTTTAGCAACAGCCGGTGCGGCATTACGCTGGGTTGTTTCTTTCTGCACCTCAGCATAGCGAGAAGGCGGTGGACCCAAATTGCATCCAGTTAAAAACAGCACAAGACACAACAACATGGGGGCGAATATCCGACGCCAGTGGTTAAACATCTTAGTCTCCTGGTCAGACAATGAAGGGAATACAACAGCCACTAACGCTGGGAGTCAGTGGCAAGAATGTCACAAAACAAGAACTTCTTCAGACTACCCCAAAGGCTCCCACGCTCAACGACTTGAGTTCACAACGTTACAAACGTTCTAATGTGTGCAGCGCTACAGGGCTTTCCAAGCTTGGCTAGCCGCTAGGGCGATCGCTTGGGGAAAAATTCGGTATTCTTGCACTTGAATTCGGGCTTGCAGCGTTTCTAGCGTGTCCTCTGGCAAAATCGGGACTGCTGCCTGAACCAGGATTTTGCCACTATCGACTTCTGGCACGACGTAGTGCACAGTGCAGCCTGTAATTTTGACCCCGGCTTGCAGGGCTTGCTCGATCGCGTGGGCGCCTTTGAAACTGGGCAGCAGACTAGGGTGGATGTTGAGCACACGATTGGGAAAAGCACTGAGCAACACTGGCGTCACAATTCGCATCCAGCCTGCCATGATTACCCACTCCACGTTGTGGCGTTGCAGTGCACTGACAATGGCACAATCCAAGTCTTCTCGGCTGGGAAATTCGCGATGGTTCAGCAGCACAGCAGGCACCCCGCAGCGATCGGCACGAGTGGCCACTTTAGCAGCAGGGTTGTTGTAGATTACTACTTCCACCGTAGCGGCCAACTGACCACAGGCGATCGCTTCGGCAATAGCCTCAAAGTTGCTGCCGTTTCCTGATGCCATAATCCCTAACCGTAGTGGAGGCTGAATTGCAACTGTGGCAGCTAGTGGAGGTGAGATCAGGCTGGGGTGAGCATCTGTTTCCATAGGTTGAGGCATGGGCAGAACTCCGACTTACCGCAATGAGGTAGAGCCAGTTGGACATTGCAATAAGGGGTTGGAACCTTGTGCACCTACGAGTTGGGGCATGGCCGGTGGGGCAGCAGCAGGGCGATCGGCGCGACAAATTTGAACAACTGTAATAGAGTCACCATTTGTGGCTGTCAGCATGGCGGCTCCTGTCATACTATGCAAACTTGGTTGCTGCGGCGTGGCCACGATCATTACCTGCTGAGTGCGATCGCCCTCAGATACGATTTCAAACTGATAGGCCGTGTCTTCAGGAGCAAGCCTAATGCCTAAATCGGCAATCTGAGCGGCAAACCGGTTATTTTCCAGGTAGTAAGCTTGCTGAGCTCGCAGCAGGGCACGCAGGGCGATCGTAGCCTTGCGTTCGTCTGGATTGGTAGCAGCCCGCGGAGGCACAATCCGCGTCTTATTTGGGAGGGCAGGCGATTCCGTAATTTTTGACAGCAACAGTGGACGCTTAAAGGTTGTTGGTCGCGGCGTGCCTGGATTGGTACCATCCGATTGCAGCCAAAGGCGACCGTTTGGTAACAACTCAAAAATCGTTTTTACTGGTCGTTTGTCATCAGGTAGCCAAATGTCCATCTGCATTGGCTTCGTCTCCGTATTGATCTGGTAAGCCAGTTCGTAAGCTTCTCGATTTCCCTGTGAGTCAGGAAAGCCAACGAGATAAAATTTTCTCTCCGCCGTAAAAATCATTAGTAGCCCCAACAGGTCTTGGCCACCTTCAACTTGCCACTGACCAGTTAATTGCTTGACGATCGCCTCATTAGAAGGGGCTTGGGCGATTACTGTTGGTTCGGTCTGCACTACATTTGCTAGAACTGGCGTTAGTAATAGGCTACTGCCCAACCACCCTAAACCTGCTAGCACCAAAGTTGGTGGCCTCAGCCAAGAACGATCAAAACCAGGGAACACGTGTCGCATAAGAGTCAGAACCAGTAAACTAGCCAATCATAGCAATCGATTTCCCTGGCGATATGTACCTTGCTACCAAACTCAGGCCGTTATGTCTTCTAATCTGCCTTCCAAACCGCTTCGCTCTGCCACTTGGGCTCGCCTACTCGATAATCCTACGATCGCCGCTTGGGTACTCCTAACCCCGGCGTTGATTTTGCTGGGAGTTTTTGTGCTGTACCCGATCGGCTACCTATTTTTCCTAAGCTTTACCCAGGGAAGCTTTACCCGTGCGGGCATCCAGGCGGTCGGTTTGCGAAACTACTGGCGGCTGTTGGGCAGTCCAGACT
>Ga0224722_1000068_pt1 | contig 56058 bp, 46 predicted proteins | sample Balambano_FR1_Me_FD_161646 | JGI IMG/M metagenome (GOLD analysis project Ga0224722, IMG submission 161646) | Freshwater sediment microbial communities from Lake Towuti, South Sulawesi, Indonesia - Balambano_FR1_MetaG | ecosystem: Environmental > Aquatic > Freshwater > Lake > Sediment | place...
GTTGAATTTACAAGCAACTCCCTTGATGGCATTGCGTAATCCACTCCCCAGCCCTACTAATCTGGAAGAATTAGTAGATGCAACCTTTGCTCTCACCATGTTGGGAGACGATCGGGCGGTTTGGGCCACCTACATCCTGGGAGAGTTAGTCTATCAAAACCAGGTAGCGGTTGAAGGGCGATAAGTTTATCTCTCACGGTGGAAGGCAGAAATGTCTTGTTTACTTATACTAAGGAACATGAATTAAATAAAACCGAACTTTTTTGTGGGAAGCGCGACTGCGCCGCGCTTCCCACAAAAAAGTTTTAGGTTTTATTTAGTCCTTAATCCTAAATGAATTAAACATTGCTGAATAAAGGCATGATTTTGAACGTGAAACCTCAGGTTTCACGTTCAAAATCATTTTCCAAATCAGCAACGCCATAAATTAGCTGGGTTGGTGTGGGAGCGATTGTCATAGTCGGGTTTTCTAGATAAATTATCGGGAAAACCGTACTATCTACAACACTTAGTTCTTCACTAAGATGATTGGTGTGAGAACTGGAACGGAAACGTTCCATCACCCACGAAAGTTGGAAAATGCGTCTTAACTGAACTGGGGTGATTGCCTACTCTGTAGAAAGCAACTGATTGTCATTGTTCAGGTGGCATAACAGCGAACGATAAGATGGATTTTCTGAAACTTTAATAATTTGATGCGTTGTTGATCACCATCAAAACTTACTCCATGAGGATAAGACTATGCTTGGATTCTTTTTCACCACGTTAGCAACTGCTTTAAGCCTGTTGGTTGTTGATTTAGCAGTGCCTGGAGTGAATATTGCAACCTTTCCAGCAGCCTTGTTCGCTGCGCTGGCGATCGGATTAGTGAACTCCACTGTAAGACCGACGCTCTCCACTTTGTCGATGCCAATTAACTACGTGAGTTTAGGGCTGTTCTCACTGGTCGTTAATGGACTCTGCTTCTGGTTAGCTTCATTGTTCGTTCCAGGATTTGCTGTCAACGGGTTGATTGCTTTCCTGTTGGGGCCCGTTATTCTTTCTTTGGTCAATACCTTCCTCAGCCGCTATTTCGCTGAGAAGAACCCTGAAGTTACAATTAAGCCCCAAGCTTAGTGACTGTGTGGATTCCCCATCCTTCTGATGTGCCTGTGTAATATTGTGTGTAATCATTGAGAGAGACAAAATTATGAAATTGCTTCGACTGGCATTGGCAATTCTTCTACCTCCTGTAGGTGTTTTTCTAACTTACGGTGTTGGTACTACACTTCTGATTAATATCCTCTTGACATTTTTAGGTTGGCTTCCTGGCAGTATCCATGCTGTCTGGGCACTCGCCAAGCACGATGAAGCATTTAACCAACAGGATCTTAGTCGCTAATTGCTGCTAACTAATCGAAACTTTGAGTAGGGTGGGCAATGCCCACCCTACTTTTTGGTTAGGAACCAGAGAGGAGAGTTAAGTTATGACTCTCGCCCTGAAGCCCAGGTATCGCGCCATTTTACGGTTCCTTCACTGGCAATAAACCACTGACGAGAGACAAGATTTTCCCGTAAAGGGGACTTGCCCTCGCGCCAAATCGCGTATTTGTATTCAATCAACTGTCCAGCACTTTCGTTGAAGGGAATTTCGGCAAACCAGGTATTTTGGTTAATATATTCCAAAGGATAAGCTTTGGAAATGTCCCAATTGCCTAATTCTGGGCAATCTCCTACAACTACTACCGTTTCGCCAGGTTGCGTATACACGCCATTCAATTGCGCCCGGACAATAGTTTGCCCCTTAGCCCGCTCACCCACATGGCTTAAAACAACGACATCTCGCGTCCCCAATTCCAAATTAGTAATCATACCGTCTTTCACTTCAAATTTGCGGCGGCTCAAAACACAAGTGTGTTCCCCATCTGGAAGGTCGGTGGCCACTGATTCCAGTGTGACCGCTGCTCCCCGGTTCATGGCCACAAAACAAGCACACTGACCATAGCGACGAATATAGCAATATATATCTGGTGTGATGTATTTTTGCCACTGGCTACCCAGAGATACAGCCGGATTTAATCGTCTCACACCTGATAATAGACGGATGTATCGATACACCTCAGTGTCCATATCCCACTTTGACATCATTGGGCGATTGTAAGGATCATTACCACCATTGGTATCGTCGTGCAGATATTGCTCAGTGCCGTAGTAGATACAGGGAATGCCACGAGCGGTCATGATTAGAGCGATCGCCACTTTCAGCATCTCTAGGTCAGGGTTAAGGGATTGAAACCGGGGCATGTCATGGTTGTCGATAAAAGTCACTAACTCGGTGGCACTGCTGTAGTAGTGATCCTTATCCAACACATCCTGAATCAAATGAAAACCCGCTTCGGCTCCTTGCCCCAGTGCGGCGCGGATGGCAACACACAGACCAAAATCCAGAATGCTCATGCCAGAATGGTTAGCAAACTCGACTGAACGAGCATCTTCAGGATTGCTGTAGATCCATTCTCCAAAAATGAAGACATCGGGCTTATGACGACGGATACCAGCGTTAAACTCTTGCCAGAACCAAATCGGCATGTGTTTCACGGTATCCACTCGCAGAGCATCTACACCGCGATCGAGCCATTGCTTAATAGCAGACTTGATATAATTGCGATACTCGATATTATTTTCATTGAAGGTAGCGAGTCCAGACAGTTCGCAGTTCTGCACCTGCCATTCACTTTCCCAATCAACAACCTCACCATAATGATGATACCAATTGTTCTTATCATCATTGAAGTCAGCAATTTTCACCCCATCGTCATACAATACGCCCTTCACCCCGCTGATATCGGGATTGCTGTGGTTACAAACGATATCGAGAACCAACTTCATCTTCCGCTTGTGCATCTCCTCAATCAAGCGATCGAAGGTTGTATTTCGGGTTTCCTGAGTGGCGTTCAGAGAAGGATTTTCGTCCTTACCAATGAATCGGGGATTGAGGCGTTTGAAGTCTCTCGTCCAATATCCATGAATGGCAGCAGATTCAATAAACAGGTCCTCAATTTGCTCAAACAGAGGAGTCAGCCAGATGGCTGTGACTCCTAAGTTCTTTAAGTAGTCCAACTTATCGATAACCCCTTGTAAATCACCACCCCAATACTTGCCCCAGTCTTGTCCAGAAGGATCATAAAGTTCTGGATTAGGGCCTTCACTATTATCTGGATCGCCATCATGAAAGCGATCGACAACAAGGAAGTAAATGGTCTCCTGGCGGAACTCAATGTCACGGGTGTATAGAAACTCTAAATCGATATCAGCTTCTCTATCGGGAGCTTCGATTTTAGCCGTGAGATTTTCATCCGACTGGATTAATTCATTCTGTTCCTTGGAAAACTGAGATGCTGGGGTTGCTACCATACCTTTACCTAAGTTGATTGATTTGAAATGAATGCTGCTTGAATATTCAAGAATGAATGCTTCTTCCGGATCGACTGTGGGTTAGCTGAGGCAGCACCAAGTGTATCCTGACTGCATAGATGCTAGAGAACTGAAACACTGCGCTGACATTTTACCAGTGAAGGTTAAAAACTCATGCTCAAATTCACTCTATTCATTATCTACTCATTGAAGAAACTCTAATCTCACGAATGTCTACTTTAATGATTGTTACAAAAAGAGTATTTCTCTGCACATCTATCTTCAGCCTTATCTCTTAAGAAAGAGAGGCAACAGCAAGCACATTTGAATCGTCAACAGGCAAGGGGCTTAAGCCCCTTGTTCCATTAGATTTGCCCTTTGTAAAGGTTTCACGTCCAAAATCATCCCTCTATTGAGCAATCTTAAAAACCCTAACTTTGTAAAATTGAGATGCACTCAAAATCCTTCTTTCGATAAATTCCCTTCTATTTAAGAATCTCCCTTTAGGTAGTCTTTCAGTTCAAAATTAAGCAATATACTTTACTCAAGCAATTTATTGATTGAAATGGCAATAATTCCACCCAGATTTCCTCTCCAAGTATTGATTTTATATGGTTATTGATTAATGAATGGTTCTCCCGAATTGATGCTGCTCAGGCAACTCAACATTTCTATAGAATGCGACGAATCGTGCAGGTTAATAGCCTCTGATATGGTTTTCACCATGAATTGGGGGCATTGCTGAATAGAGAGATGGTTTTGGACATGAAGCCAGGTTTGCACGTCTAAGAGCATCCTCGAAATTAGCGATACCAATTTGGAAGACTCAATAGACTGGGTTCGGGCAAGACGCTCCCAGTTCTTCCTGGAGTGCGAGGCCAAGCTGCATATCCTTAACAAAGTCAGGATTCTGTACTCTGGTGCGAGAGTCTTTATGTGGGGAAACGCCGGTCTGGAGCGATTATTTCTCTCTAAGTGACAGGCGTTGAGGATTGAAGTTCAAAACTATTTACTTGTTTAGAAAGCAAGCTGAGGAGGATATGAAGTGTGAAAGTGGGTGCTTTTTATTTGGGAGATGGCAGGTGCGAGTTTACGGTGTGGGCACCTGCATTAGAACAGGTTGAAGTGCAAATTCTCGCACCTGAAGAGAAGGTCTTAGATCTGAACCCGCAACCCCATGGCTACTGGCATGTATCAGCATCTAATATATACCCTGGAACCCTTTACCGCTATCGCTTGAACCGGGGTGAAGTTTATCCTGATCCTGCATCTCACTATCAACCTCAGGGGGTTCATGGACCTTCCCAGGTTGTTGATCATAACTACGAATGGACGGATCAACAATGGGTTGGCATTCCCTTGGAGTTAATGATTTTTTATGAATTGCATGTTGGTACGTTCACCACCGAGGGAACATTTGAGGCAATAATTCCACGATTGCCTGAGTTGCGTGATCTGGGGATAAACGCGATCGAATTAATGCCGATCGCCCAATTCCCAGGTGATATGTGTGCTAAACCCGGACTAACCTACCGTAATTGGGGATATGACGGTGTGTATCTCTACGCAGTACAGAACTCCTACGGTGGGCCAAGCGGATTAAGACGGCTAGTGGATGCCTGTCACCAACATGGCATTGCTGTGGTGCTAGATGTGGTTTATAACCACTTTGGCCCTGAAGGCAATTACATGAGCCATTTCGCGCCATATTTCACACAAACTTATCGGACTTTATGGGGCAGTGCCCTCAACTTTGATGATGCCCACAGCCAGGGAGTGCGGCATTTCTTCCTGCAAAATGCGTTGTATTGGCTACAAGATTTTCACATTGATGCGTTACGGTTAGATGCCATTCAAGCGATTTATGATTTAGGAGCAAAACATGTCTTGCGTGAATTGGCAGAGGTCGTCGATACTTTATCACAAGCAGACGGATGGCAACGGTATCTAATTGCTGAAAGCGATCTCAATGACCCGAAGATTATCCGTCCCGTTACGTTAAACGGTTATGGTCTGGATGCCCAATGGTGTGATGATTTCCATCATTCCCTGCACAGTCTACTTACAGGTGATCGGCAAGGCTATTATCAAGATTTTGGGCAGTGTGCTGATCTGGTCAAAGCGTATGAGGAGAGCTTTGTTTACGATTGGCAGTATGCTCCCCATCGGCGACGGTTTCACGGTATCACTTGCCGCGATCGCCCTCCTACTCAATTTGTAGTCTGCATTCAAAACCACGACCAAATTGGCAACCAGATGAAGGGAGAACGGTTATCACAACGCATCTCCTACGAAGGATTAAAACTGGCAGCGGGTGCAGTTTTGCTGTCTCCTTATCTACCCGTGTTGTTTATGGGTGAAGAATACGGCGAAACGGCTCCTTTTACCTATTTTGTCAGTCATTCTGATCCCGATTTAATCCGGATGGTGCGCGAGGGGCGACAGCAGGAATTTGAGGCATTCTGTTATGCAGATGATCCGCCTGACCCAGAGGCGATCGAAACGTTTCTGGCAAGCAAATTGAATTGGGAGTTGAAACAAGAGCAAAAACATCAGACTTTATGGCAGTTTTATCAATATTTGATTCAACTGCGTCAAACCCATCCAGCACTACAACATCGAGAGCGAAATTCGATTTCTGCCACCTGTGATGAAGAGAAAAAGCTGATATTTTTGCAGCGTTCCTCTGAAACCGTGTCCCTCTATTGTGTGATGAACTTTAGCACAGAAGCCATGATATTCCAGAGTACATGGGAGCGAACGGCAGATAAATTACTTGATTCTGCCGAAGACAAATGGCTGGGACCCGGTTCTACAATGCCTGATCAGTTCTCAGCGCAGCAAATCACCACAGTTCAACCACAAAGTTTTGTCATTTATAGCTGCAACCGGAGTAGTTAGGACATTTTTGTGGATGCGCGAAGCGCGTCCACAAAAATGTCCCTGTCCTAACCGCCGTGGCTACGGCTATATAGCCTCTCCCAATAAATGTGTAGGGTGGGCATTGCCCACCAAGGACATCTAACATGCGTATACCCATTGCCACTTATCGAATTCAATTTAATTCGCAATTCGGGTTTAAAGACGCTCAGAAAATCGCCTCTTATCTATCTAATCTGGGCATTTCTGATTTATATGCGTCTCCCATTTTCAAAGCCAGAGCGGGCAGTACTCACGGATATGATGTGGTTGATCCAAACCAATTTAATCCCGAATTGGGGACTGCTGAAATGTTTGAGGAATTAGTGAATGAATTGCGATCGCATAACATGGGATGGGTGCAAGACATTGTGCCCAACCACATGGCTTATGATAGCCAGAATCAGTACCTCATGAATGTGATGGAATATGGTCCGGATTCTGACTATGTAGACTATTTTGATATCTGTTGGAACTCGCCCTATGCCAATAGTCAAGAGCGACTTTTAGCACCGCTGTTGGGGAATTTTTATGGAGTTTGTTTGGTAAATGGAGAAATTCAACTCAAGTACCAACAGGATGGTTTGAGTGTCAATTATTACGGGTTGAGTTTGCCCTTGCGACTGGAATCCTATGTCAAATTTCTCACCCAGGATTTAGGGAAATTGAATCGCACTTTGGGACGCAATCACCCTGATTTTATTAAATTATTAGGAATTCTATATCTTCTAAAAAATCTGACTCCCGAGGTTTCAGGACGACAACGGCAAGACCAGGTATTGTTCGTCAAGCAGTTGCTTTGGGAGTCCTATAATAACAATCAGGATATCAAAACCTTCGTTGACGAAAACATCAAAGTTTTTAATGGCGAAGCTGGTAAACAGGAAAGTTTTCACCTCCTGGATGGGCTGTTGAATGAGCAATTTTACCGCCTTGCCTTTTGGAAAGTCGGGGCAGAAGAGATTAATTATCGTCGCTTTTTTACAGTGAATGAATTGATCTCAGTTAAAGTAGAAGAAATTCGCGTTTTTAACAATACTCATGCTTTCATCCGGCAACTTGTAGAATCAGGTCAGGTTACTGGATTGCGAGTTGATCATATTGATGGGCTATATCATCCCACTCAATATTTAGATCGTCTGAGAGAAAAGATGGGAGATGTTTATATTACAGTTGAAAAGATTCTGGATTTAGACGAGAACTTGTCTACTTCCTGGCCGGTTCAAGGCACTTCTGGGTATGATTTCTTGAATTACGTCAATGGCGTTTTTTGTCATCAATCCAACCATCAAAAGTTTATACATCTCTATCAAAATTTAACTGGTCGCTCAACGTCCTACGAACAGCTTGTACAGCAAAACAAGCGATTAATTTTGGAACGAAATCTAGCGGGAGATGTCGATAACCTGGCTTACCTATTGAGAAAGCTATCAGACCGCTATCTCTATGGCAATGATTTTACAATTAATGGCTTAAAGCGGGCGATCGCAGAAGTATTAACGCTCTTTCCAGTCTATCGCACCTATGTTAATGAAGCAGGGATTAATGAGGTCGATCGCACTTACACCCAATCGGTGATTGCAACTGCCAGGGAAAATGCACCTGCCCTGATTCATGAGTTAAATTTTATCGAAAAACTCTTGCTGCTGGAGTTTGAACCCTCTCTTACCCAGACAGAAAAAGACCAGTGGCTCTATTTTGTTATGCGGTTGCAGCAATACACAGGCCCTCTAATGGCAAAAGGAGTTGAGGATACAACGCTTTATGTCTACAACTGTTTAGCTGCTTTAAATGAAGTCGGTGGCAATCCCAGTCGTTTTGGAGTCTCCCTGGCAGAGTTTCACGAGTTCAATTACCATCGCCAAACGAAATGGGCATACGCTATGAGTGCGACCGCAACGCATGATACAAAGCGCGGTGAAGATGTCAGAGCTAGATTGAATGTTTTATCTGAGTTGCCAGAAGCATGGGCAGCGCAGGTCAAACTCTGGCAGGATATTAATCGGCAATACAAAGGCGATCGCGATGGTTTGTCGATGCCCGATGCCAATGATGAGTACCTGTTCTATCAAACTCTGATAGGTGCTTTACCGTTTCAAGCACAAGAACGGCAAGAGTTTATCCAACGAATGAAAGATTACATGATCAAAGCCATTCGTGAAGCAAAGGTGCATACTGCCTGGTTACGTCCGGATGATGAGTATGAAAATTCGTGTATTGGCTTTGTTGATCAAGTTCTACAACCTGCGAATTCGCTTTTTTGGAAAAAGTTTGCACCTTTTCAGCAGCAAATTGCCACTTATGGAATTTACAATTCCCTCTCTCAAGTTGTGCTCAAAATGTGTGCTCCGGGGATACCTGATTTTTATCAAGGCACTGAACTTTGGGATTTCAGCTTAGTTGATCCTGATAATCGTCGTCCGGTTGATTTTGAATTGCGTCGAACCTATTTACACGACGTTCAACAAGGTATTAACTCAGATGTTTTGACTTTGATTGCCGATTTGTTGAAGAACAAAACGGATGGCAAGATCAAATTATTCTTGACCACTCAAATGCTCAAAACCAGAGCAACCCAGGCTGACTTATTCCTGCAAGGAGATTATTTGCCTCTCAAGGTTGAGGGAAAATACAAAGTGCATGTAATTGCTTTTGCTAAAAGGTATGAACAACAGATGGCGATCGCGATCGTTCCCCGATTTCTCAGTTCTCTGATACAACCAGAAGAGTTGCCTCTGGGTGAATCAGTATGGCAAGATACCCAAATTAATTTGCCGCAAGCAGCAGGTATAAATTGGCAAAATGCCATCACCCACCAAGCTTTACAAACGGATGGGCAACTCAGGGTGGGGCAGGCTTTGCAACATTTTCCTGTGGCGTTATTGTTTAATGGTTTGTGAGTGTTGTAATATCCCTACAGTAAATTAGAAGTAATTTTTCTGTGAGCGCATAGTGATTCATCAAAACCTGATTCAATCCAGAATAGAAACTGGCTCTGAAATAGAACCTATAGAACCTACAGCCGCGCAGATTGATGCAGTCAAAGCCTACATCAAGAAAACCTGGGCAAGTTTGACTCGATCGCACGGACATCTTTTAGAATCCGCGCGTGACTCTAAACTAGAGCACTTACCTGATCGCCCCTGGCCAGTGTATATCTCTGCCCAGGAAGATCCTGAACAAGTCATTAAAACATTGCGGCAATCCATCAGCGCAACAGAGTTACAACAGATTGAAATCCGGACTTTATTGAACGAGTACGATCAAATCGAGGAGCATGGCTTATTGTATCTTCCGGGGCCTTATGTTGTTCCGGGGGGGCGGTTTAATGAACTCTATGGTTGGGATAGCTATTTTATCCAGTTGGGGTTACTGCATGATGGCGAGGTTGAGTTGGCTCAGAGTCAAGTAGAGCAGTTGATTTATGAGGTAGAACACTATGGCACCGTGCTGAACGCCAATCGTACCTACCTGTTGTCGCGATCGCAACCTCCTTTTCTCAGTCACATGGTGTTGACCCAATACCAACAGACTCAAAACATCGACTGGCTGACATCTGTTCTACCAACGGTTGAGCAATTTTACTATTACTGGATTGTGCCGCCCCATCTCAATCACGCAACAGGATTGTCCCGCTTCTTTGCCTTAGGCGAGGGCCCGGCCCCTGAAGTCTTGTTTTCAGAGCGCGATGAACAAGGGCGATCGCATTACGATCGTGTCCGAGACTACTATCTGCAATTTGAAGTCACTGAGTATGATTTGCAAATGTATTACGATCGCCAATCTGATGAATTAACTCAGTTGTTTTATAAAGGCGATCGCTCCATGCGCGAATCCGGACTCGATATCACCCATCGCTTTGGCCCGTTTAGCATTGACATTATTCACTATGCTCCTGTCTGCCTCAACAGCTTACTCTATCTCACCGAGTTAGACATTGCTCAGATCAATTCCATTTTAGGTAATGAAACGCTGGCTCAACAGTGGCGCGATCGAGCGACCCACCGCCAGCAATTAATTGATCAGTTTCTCTGGGACGAAGCAGCGGGTTTATATTTTGATTACAACTTCCACACGCAGCAACGCTATCCCTATGAATTCGCCACCACGTTCTATCCCCTCTGGGTGGGGCTAGCTTCCAAAGAGCAAGCTCGACGAGTGGTTGAGAACCTTCCCAAATTTGAAGCTCCTGGCGGTTTGTTAACCAGTACCAGAGTGACCGGATGCCAATGGGATGCTCCTTTTGGCTGGGCCCCCTTAACCTTGATTGCAGTGGAAGGACTCGATCGCTACGGTTATCATGTTGAAGCTCAACGTCTGGCAAACAATTTTATGGGATTAGTCATTCAGGAGTTTGAACGCACGGGCACATTAGTGGAAAAATATGACGTGATCAATTGTTCAGCTAAAGTATCAGATGAAATCTTTTTTGGTTACAGTTCCAATGAAGTTGGCTTCGGTTGGACGAATGGTGTGTTTTTAGAATTATCTAAGTAATCCTACACGGATAGCGAGAGGTGAGAAGACTGGTTCACTTACCTCTCCCTACTGCCCTCTTGAAATTCTTTGAGTTCCTGTAACAGGATCAAGCCAAAACATGGCTCAAATGCTTAGCCTGCCCTCAGGACTCAGTTGAATTCTCGGTTGCATCTTCACTTGCACTTTCAGCCCCATCCTCTGGTAAATCCTCGTCAGATTTAGCCTTCTTAGCTGGCTTGGCGGCTGCTTTTGTAGCCTTGGGACGTTCCAAAGCCATACTCAAGGATCTACCTTCAGCCGTCCCTCCCGATTTGGCACGCTCTGTTGCCTTGCTGGCAGATTTGTTCGACTCAGATGCGACACCAGATTTAGCACGCTCTGTTCCTTTAGCAGCAGGCTTACTGGATTCAGATGATGCCGCAGGCTTGGGACGATCCTTTTTCGGAATTGGCTTAACCGTCTCTGCTGCTTCCGCTGCTTCCGCTGCTTCCGCTGCTTCCGCTGCTTCCTCAGTTTTGGTGCGATCCTTTTTGATAATGGGCTTGGGGCGGTCCTTCTTTTCAACTGGTGCAGCGGGTACAACCTGCTCGATTTCTTCAGAGATTTCAGCAGCAGGATTTTCGGCAACATCTGCTGAGGCTTCTAGAGAGATCTCAGCAGAATCCAGAGAGGTTTCGCTCATTTCAGGGGAAGCTAGCTCAGGAGTGCCTGCCGTTGCATCGATTGCGGTGGGCTGGAGACTGCCATCAATAATCAACGGTTCAACTTCCGAAGTCGCTAGAGTGCTGTCTACTCCACTATCTCCTTCTGGTTCAAAACCTGCTACATCTGGTTCAAAACCTGCTGCTTTATTGGAGACGGCGATCGCTACTTCGTCTATAACAGATGCCATGTCTTCTGAAGTTTCCGTTTCATTGTCTATTGCTGCCAATGTTTCTAGATCTGCCGCTGGGGTTTCCTCAGCACTGGACTCTAAATCTGCTTCTGACTGTGCTTCAGCACTGGCCCTGTCCACATCTGCTTCTGGGATTTCCTCAATGCTTATTGGTTCTAGCATTGGCTCTAAATTTGACTCTGTGCTTGTTGGTTCCATAACTAACTCTGGGGTTTCATTTGTCTTGAGAGATTCTACAGTCTGGCTTGAAACTTCTACAACTGCGTCGAGGGTATCCTCTGCAATGCTCAAAGACTCCGGAATTTCGTCTGAATTCGCCTCTGTTTCAACTTCAGGAGTTTCAACTTCAGGAGTTTCAACTTCAGGAGTGGTCAGTGACGATCGCTTGGTTTCAGCTTGAACTGAAGTTTCTCCAGTGACAACCTCTACATCAATCATTTCATTGGTTGTTGCATTGGTCGATACATCCCCTGCATTAGCTGGCACAACATTAGCTGGCACACTTGCTTGAAGTTGCTCCATTTGTTGATGCGCGGCTGCTAACTCTGCTGCCAGTTGGGTCTTCTCGGCTTGCATCATCTCTAGAGAACGATTGAGAGCCATAATCTCATCTTGAGCAGCGGCTTGAGCCGCAGATGCTTCTTGAATTTCTGTTAACTCGCCCCGCAAGCTTTCCTGTTCCCGCTGGGCAGTCTGCAAAGCACTTTGTAACTCAGCCAGTTGCTCCTCAACGGCTTGTTTTTCAAGTTGAGCAGTGTCTAGAAGTGCTGTCAGTTGTTCCTGTAAGCGGGCAGACTCAGCGACGATCGCCTCTCTCTCGGCTTCAGCCGCTTGCCATTGCGATTGCAACGTGACTAAAGCTTCCTGATTGGCAGATTTTTCGCTGAGAGTGGTTGCCAATTGCTCTTGCAAAGTGGCATTCTCAGATTCCAGGGCTGTCTGGGCTGCTTGCCCTGTTTGCACTTGCTCTTTGAAGCTGACCAGAGCCGTTTCGATTTCGGCTTGTTCAGCTTGCATCTGCTGCACCTGTTGCTGCAACGCGGCTAGTTCCTCTGCGGTCGTGGAGTGCATTGTTTGTTCGGCTAGCTGCGATCGCACCTCTAACAATTCTGCTGCCAATTCAGATTGTTTAACTTGAGCGTGTTCTATCTGTTGATGCAACCCAGTTAGGTCTGCTTCTAGCTGTGATTTTTCTGCCTGGATTGCAGCTAATTGTTGTTGTAAGTCAGCCGAGGTTGCCTCCCAGGTCGCCTGATCAGTTTGCCAAGTCGCCCGCACCTCTTCCAGGTTGGCTTGCAACTCGTGTCTATCTGCTTCAGCTAATTCGAGTTGTTGCTGAAGAACAGCGAACTGCGTTTGCAGATGCTCTGTTTGGGATTCACTTGCCTGCAATTGCGATCGCAGAGCAGCCCCCTCTGTTTCCAGTTGTGTTTCCAGTTGAGCTTTTTCAGATTGAAGCTGCTCTAGCTGTTCTTGCATTTGCGCTGATTGCACCTGTTGTTGCTGTAACACCGCCAACTCTGCACTGAATTCAGCAAGTTCAGTTTCAGCGGCTATTTTCTCTGCTTGAGCCTGTTCAAGTTGGCTTTGCAAATCGTTCACTCGTCCTACTGCATCTAATTTCTCAATTTGAGCCTGTCCTAGCAATTGCTCGACTTGATCTAACCGCTGTCGTAGAGCGTTGACAACTGATTCAGTCTCATACGCACTGGATTGAGCCATTGCAAGTTGTTGGCGCAGTGTTGCCAATTCGTCGTTGTCCCTTGCTTGCGACATTTGATATTCTTCCAACTGGGTTTGCAATCCCGCTATTTCAGTTTCCAGTTCGGCTTGTTCAGCCTGCGCCTGTGCAACCGCCGCTTGCAGTTGCCCAACTGCTGCTGCATTATCCGTCTTCTCTTGTTCCAGCACAAGCCACTGTTGTTGCATTTGCGCCAAAGTTGCCTCTGTCTCGGATTTCTCGCTTTGCAAGTGGTCAAATTGTTCTCGCAATTGGGCTACTTCAGCATCACTAGCTTGCTGCTGCTGCGTTGCTGCTGCCAGTTGTTGGCTCAAGTTGACGATGTCCTGCTCCCTGCTTTGCTTTTCACTTTGCAACTCCTGCAATTGGGCCTGTAAGGAGAGGCGATCGCTCTCAAGCTCAATCTGAGTCGCTTGACTGGTTTGCAGTTGCGATTTCAGGTCAGTCATTTCCGCCGCAAATTGATTGCGCTGCGATTGGGCTTCTGCCAACTGCTGGCGCAGGATGTCGATTTCGGCTCCTCGTTCAGATTTTTCGATAGTTGCCACTGCGATCGCCTCTGTCAAACTTGCCAGCGTTGTGGCCAAAGTTGATTGTTCAGCCGTCGCGGCTTCCAGTTGTGCCTGCAAAGCTTCTACTTCAGATTGATGAGTGGTTTGCCAATGTTCGGCTGCTGCGACTTGAGTCTGAAGAGATTGGATTTCACGCTGCCATTCTGCTTGCATAGCCTGCGCTTTTTCCAGTTGTCCCCGCAGTTCTACATTCTCTACCTCAAAGTTGCTTTTTTCGATTTGGACAGCGGCGATCGCTTGCTGCAAGTCATCAAACTGACCTTGTTGGCGTTCCCACGCAGTTCTCAAAACTTCCAGATTGACCAGTTCATCCGTGCCCGGAGCTTCACCCAGAAAAGTCAGATAGAGTCCGTTGAGGGCTTGCAAATAGCCCTCCTTATCCTGGTTGCTAGCTTCCAGAGCCGCTTCTAACTCAGTCTGTTGCGATGTGTAAGCGGCTTGCTCGGTTGCCCATTGCTGGCGGAGTTCTTGCACTTGGGTGGCCAGTTGGGCTTGCTCTTGTTGAGCCGTCTCCAAAGCAGACTGAAGGGTAGCGATTTCAGAGTTGCGATCGCTATCACGACTCTGATACTGCTCTACAGTCGTTTGTAGGGTTTGCAGGTTGGTTTGCAGTTCTGTGAGTTCGGTTTCTAAGCCCACTTTTTCAGCCCGCAGTGTTTGCAGTTCTGTGAGTTCGGTTTCTAAGCCCACTTTTTCAGCCCGCAGCGTTTGCAGTTCAGCTTGCGTGCGGGTCAGGTCGGTTTCAATTGCTGTAGATTGAGTGCGAATTGTCTCTAATTCGCGCTGTGTTTCCTCTAACTCGCTTTCAATTGTGCGTTTATACCCTAACTCAGTTTGCAGTGCTGAAAGTTCCTCTTGCCGTTGCAGCAACCGCTGCTGTAGAGTTGTCACATCAACTGGTGCATCGACCTCGGTGGGTGCGTCATGCAGAAGCATGTAGAGGTCTTGCAATGCTTGTTGGTAGCCCGCTGTTTCAGCAATTTGTGCTTCCAGTTGGGCTTGCAACGCAGTTAATGCCAGTTCAGCCTGTTGCTTTTCCGCTTGAGCAGTAGTTAGGGCAGTTTGCCAGTCATCCACCATTGCGGAACGGTCATCTTCACTCTCTCCATCAGATGAGGTGACTTCAGGTGAGCTAACCTCCGCGTTTGACACAATCTCTTCTGCCTGAGTCAAGTCTGCCTGAGTCAAGTCTGCTTGAGACAAAGATGAAACAGGAGCGATATCTAGTCCAACTGTGATGTCAGGTTGAATCTCGGCTTCGGGAAACTGGATTACTGATGGTTGCTCCGCTGGCTCAACTTCACTGGCTGCCGTTGATGTCTCCTCTCCGAGCATCACCGCATCCTCTTCCTTCACCTCCGTCTCCAACGAAGGGGCGATCGCTCCCGACATCAAATCCTCAGCGTCTGCGATTGAACGAATCATCAGTTGCTCAGGGTTGAATTGGCTGGATTCAAATACCTCTTCCGCTTGGGGAATGTTTTCCATGACCCACTCATGAGAAGCAGGGGTGATATCTAACTGGGCAATTTGAGCCGCGTCGATGGCGCTAGTTTGATGCTGAGTTGCTCTCATTCGCATAACTCCCCAAATCCAACCCAACAGTGCCACAAACACTGGCACCAGCAAGAGCCAGGCCAACCAAGCAAAAGTACTTCCACTGTCCATCACTTCTGCCCCCTCGACTTCAGTTAAACTTAACGCTGTCTCCATCTTAGGCTCTGAAAACAGTAAGAGAGGCGCGATCGCCCATTGATTAACCTGCAATCCCAGTGAGAAGAGGAATTGTTTAGGGACTTCTGCCGACCGCATTGCAACTTCAATCGGAGCAGCATAAACCCTTAGGGGGGTAACCGCGAACCAAAGCATGGGAGCCATGCTCATGAATAGTGTGAGGATTAGAGAGCGGAGAAGAGTCTGCTGTAACATGGTCGGACAACTCTAGCGAGGTATGGTCTTCAGATGGTTCCATCAAACAAGCTCTGGGTTGAGCCTTGAAGCTTGAGAAGATATTCAGAGGCATTGAGTCGGCAGATTCCTGAGGGTAGAGCGATCGTCCAATAACTCCAGTAAGCTATTGGAAAAATTGGAGTGGGATGGGGCTGTGGGAGGAACAAATCAACTAGAGCAACTGCTCTTTGGTCACTATATTACAGAATAGTTAAAGAACCTCTAAGAATTAACTGAGCAGATTTTGATTGGGGTGGGCTGAAAGCAAGAATAAACCGCAGAGACACAGAGGGCATAGAGAGGGGGAAATCCCAAAAACTGCGGCGATCGAATTTTTATACCAACTTGATTGGTAAACCTGACAGATCACAGCCCTCACACAAGGTTTTTCGTGGGGGTGGGCTGCGCCCGCCCCCACGAAAAACCGCTGGTCGAACTCAGGTTAAATTAGTATCAGAAGAAGCAAAAGATGCAGGACTACCAGCAGGTTGCCCCTGGAATTGAGTCAATCTGTGTTTGTTGATCGCTCATCTGACTCGCTTGCGATCCTACTGAAGAACTCAACTTGCAAGGAGGAGTCAGTTAAAATCTCTCCAGTGCTGGAAATTGCTCATGGGCTTTGGCTCTGGCGGCTTCGCCGCAGGTGCGCGGGGTGGGGAAGATTTTTTCGGGGTTGGCTAATCCCTTAGGATTAAACACCGATCGCACCCAAATCATGGTTTCTAAATCGGTTTCACTAAACATCTCTGGCATGTAGCAGCGTTTGTCTGCACCAATCCCATGCTCCCCAGAAATGCTGCCACCTACGGCCACACAGAGCTTGAGAATTTCGCCCCCCAATGCTTCAACTTGCTCTAGTGCTCCAGAAATAGAGTTGTTGAATAGAATCAGGGGATGCAAATTGCCGTCTCCAGCATGAAATACATTGGCAACCCGATAACCGTATTTTTCACCCAGGAGTTCGATCTGCTTCAACACATAGGGCAGTTTGGTGCGAGGAATCACCCCATCTTGCACGTAGTAATCTGGACTGATTTTGCCCATCGCCGCAAATGCTGCCTTGCGCCCTTTCCACAAAGTCAGCCGTTCCTGGGGATCAGTGGCCGTGCGAATACTGCGGGCCCCATTGTGGCGACAGATCTCCTCCACTCGTTGAGTATTGGTTGCCACTTCTACTTCCAGACCATCCAGTTCAATTAGCAGAATTGCCGTGGCATCACGCGGATAACAGTTGGTTGACACCACATCTTCAACCGCGTTGATACTGAAGTTATCCATCATCTCCATACCACCAGGGATGATACCAGCGCTAACTATGTCAGACACGGTTTGGCCTGCTGCTTCCACACTGGTAAAATCTGCCAGCAGCACATGGATGGCTTCTGGAGTCTTGAGGATGCGTAGGGTAATTTCGGTAGCGATGCCCAAGGTGCCTTCAGAGCCAACAAATAGGCCAGTTAAGTCATATCCTGGCATCTCAGGAATTTTGCCACCCACCTCTGTGATAGAACCATCGGGTAAGACCAATTTCAAGCCTAAGACATGATTGGTCGTAACACCGTATTTCAAGCAATGGACTCCTCCAGAGTTTTCAGCAACATTGCCACCGATCGAGCAAATAATTTGACTGGAAGGATCAGGAGCATAGTAGAATCCTGCGCCGCTGACGGCTTGAGTCACCCAATTGTTAATCACCCCAGGTTGCACGACAACCCGCTGATTCTCAAAATCAACCTCCAGGATCTGATTCATTCGGGCAGTGACGATCAAGACGCAATTCTTAACGGGCAACGCCCCTCCCGATAATCCGGTGCCCGCTCCCCGCGCCACGAAGGGCACTTGATGGCGATCGCAAATTTTCACTGCTTCTGCCACTTGTTCGGTTGTGCGCGGCAACACGACAACAGCAGGACGTTCCCGGTAGCTGGTCAAGCCATCGCATTCATAAACCAACACCTCTTCTCGGCGCTGGATCACAGCAGACTTACCGAGAGCCGCTTCAAAATCTTTAACGATAGACCGCCATTGGCGTTGAGTCTGGAGTGCAACCATGAGAAATCCGAATGCTTTTTGTCGAGTGATGAAAAGCTCTACTTAAGAGCTTAGCTTGAAACTCCCCTCAGATTTCCCCTCGTCCCCAAGCTCCCGCTTGGGAACGCCGCTTCCCCCTCGTTACCAAGCTCCCGCTTGGGAACGCCGCTCCTGGAAGCTCTTGCTTCCAACGATATTGGGAAGCTCCCGCTTGGGAACGCCGCTCCTGGAAGCTCTTGCTTCCAACGATATTGGGAAGCTCCCGCTTCCCCAGAATAGTTCCCAAACTCCCGCTTAAGAACCAGGAAATCCTATTCTTCCAACAAATCTTCATGCTTTACCCAACTAACGATCATGCCAGTGATGGGAATTGCTAGAAAAACGCCCAGCAATCCTGCTACTCTCTCTCCTATAAAAAGGGCCAGAAATAACAACACGGGATTAATTTCTAGCGCTTTCCCCATGACTTTGGGATGAACATAATTATCCTGAATCTGTTGCAGAATTATTGAGGCGATAATGACTTTCAGTGCCATCCACTGACCTTGTGTAAGAAACACCAAAACAGCAATCACAATCACACCCAGGGTCGCACCAATGCCCGGAATTGCATCCAGAACTCCGACAATAATCGCTAGAATCAAGGAAAAATTAACCCCCAGCAGAGAAAACACCAGAAAACTGGCACTGGTCAGAAAAATGACCAGAGTGATTTGTGCTCTGAGAAATCCCAGAAAGTTTTTCTTGATACTGCGATCGAATCGATTTCGGGGACTCAATCCATCAGGGCTTTCTGGATCGTCTGGAAATAATTTCAAGCAGGCAGACCAAATTTTTTGACCGTCAATCAGCATGTAGGTAGCAATCACCAGCAAGAAGATGGCTGTAAAGGTATTGGAGAACAAGCCTCCAGCTAACCCCAGTCCTGTACTCAAACTCGATCGCAGCACTTCAGCAATTTGATCGACGTTAATCTGTTCTAAGTACTGTCTAAACGGCAAATTACCACTTTGCAGAGTCTCTGTTAAATTCTCCAGCAAACTGCTGCCTTGGGTCAGAATTTGATACCCAATAAGAATTACAAATGCCGTTGCAGTCGCCAGCACTGACAGCACTGTAACAGCGATCGCCAGTCCACGGGGTATGTAGCGAGACAGCCAACGGACTGGATAATCCATGAGAACTGCTAAAATAGCAGCCGTCGTAAATAGGGCAATGACATTATAGAAATAGCCGATAACCTGGACGATAGCCCAACCACAGGCCAGCAGCAGCAAAAATCGGATCAGGGCGGAACTATTGAGCGATCGCCACAGGTCAGTTGGGTTATGTTGGTTCATAGATCATGTTCATTCCATAAGGAATTATGTCAGATTTGGGACAGTGTGCAGGGGTTTGTCATGCCAATGATAAAATCTACTTCTTTCGGTTCGTTGCTGGTGTTGATGCTGGCTTGGGCAGTTCCCGCCACGGCAGATAGCGAGGTGTTTCTCAATCGTCCCGTCCAATGTTCTAATTGCAACCTCAGCGGTCGTGACCTGCGGGGACAGGATCTCACCCATGCCAATCTGGTGGGTGCGAATCTCAGTCGGGCTGATTTGCGGGGAGCTGATTTGCGGGGAGCCGATTTAAGTCAGGCAAATTTAAGCGGAGCCGATTTACGCGAGGCCAGGTTGCACGCTGCCACACTGCATGAAGCCGACTTGAGACACGCCAATTTGAGTCATAATGCATTGTCAATGGTGAACATGGTCGGGGCCAACTTGAGCCGCGCTAATCTCAGTGAGACTGATCTAGAATGGGTTGACTTGCAAGCAGCCGATCTGCGGCGAACAAACTTGAGGAATGCCAGTATTGGACACCCCTTAATTGGGCCCATCGTCTCCTTAAATGGTGCAGATTTTCGAGGTGCAAATTTAACCCAAGTCCAGGTGGGTCGAAATGTTGAGCTAGAGGGCGTGAACTTTACGAACGCGAATCTACAAGGGGCTTCCTGGGCTGGAGAAAACCTAACAGAAATGAATCTATCCACAGTCACCCTGTGCAATACGCGATTGAGCGATCGCACCATTTCCAACCGAGATTGCCCCCAATAGACTAACTCTATGTGAATTCGATGGACGGACCTTTTGGGTGCGCGTCGCGCACCCAAAATCGAACTCACGAAGATTAAATTAAAGGAAGTTTTGAGGAGTCTGTGACCCCTCAAAGCCTCCTTGACAAACTACTAGCGCCTAAGGCCCTCTACGCTATTTTTAGTATTGCTGATTTGAATGATGATTTTGAACGTGAAACCTTAGGTTTCACGTTCAAAATCACCCCTCTATCAAGCAATGCTCTATTTTTAATCCCTAACCCCGGTAGGTTAATATCGTTACTAAGGATAGAGTGCCGCTTGGTACTGCTCATCCCACTTTTTATCCCACCTTTACCTCGTAGCCCTACTTTATCAGGTACTCATGTCTTCAAAGACACTGCTGATTGGTCTGAAATCTGACCATTTTCGCCATCCACTCGATCTGCAGGCGACCCAAACCCTACGGCAACTTCCAGGACTGGATTTATTAATTCGCAACTTTTTGGGGCCGATCGCCGAAAAATTCTTTTATCTGGAAAATATTGCCTCAAGTGTTTTAGTCAGCGAAAAGCAACTCCCCGATCTGCACAAGCTATTGGTTGAGGCCTGCCAAATTCTTGACTTAGAGCAACCCCAGCTTTACGTCCGGCAGAATCCTATCCCCAATGCTTACACCTTTGCGATGCGCGGTAAGCAACCCTTCGTCGTGCTGCACACGTCTTTGATTGATTTGCTCACTCCAGAAGAGATCCAGGCCGTGATTGCCCATGAACTGGGCCATCTTAAGTGCGATCACAGCGTTTACATCACTCTGGCAAACCTCATGGTGCTGGCTGCGGGAAATTTCATTCCCTTTGGCGGCGTGCTGGTTCAAAATCTGCAAACCCAGTTGCAGGAATGGTTGCGCTGTGCCGAATTTACTTGCGATCGCGCTGCTCTCCTGGCCACTCAAGATGCACGAGTCGTCGCTTCAGTGTTGATGAAACTAGCTGGAGGATCGCCCAAACTCGCGCCTCAACTGAATTTGGATGCTTTTCTAGCGCAAGCTCGTTCCTATGATGAAATCAGTACAGACGAGTTAGGACGATTGCTCAAGGAAGCACAAACGGCTCAGTTAACTCATCCCGTGCCTGTTCTGAGAGCGCGAGAAATCGATCGCTGGGCAGATAGTCGAGATTATCAAACCTTGTTACAAAATCAATCCATGCTATATAATGGGAAAGCCAAGTTCAAGGGCGGATGGCGGAACTGGTAGACGCACCACACTCAAAATGTGGCGGCCAAGCGGTCGTGTGGGTTCGATTCCCTCTCCGCCCATGTAGGTTCAGACGTTTTGAATTGTGACCTGATTAAAGTCGGGTCACTTTTTGAGTGTATGGAACGCGAAGTTTGGTTTAATTTACTGCGACAGCACCGAGCGATCGCAGTCATTCGCTCTGATCAGATTGAACAGGGTTGGCAGATGGCCCAGGCAGTGGCAGCGGCAGGGATGCGGCTGATTGAAATCACCTGGAATAGCGATCGCCCAACGAGCTTAATCGAAAAGTGTCACTCTTTACCGAATTGCATTATCGGTGCGGGCACAATTCTGACCCCTACACAACTGCAACAAGCGATCGCGGCGGGTGCTCAATTCCTCTTCAGTCCCCACGTTAATTTGGAGTTGTTGCAGCAAGCCCAAGCACAAAATATTCCTTTTGTACCCGGTGCATTGACCCCAACCGAGATTGTCACGGCTTGGCAGGCAGGCGCAACCGGGGTGAAAGTCTTCCCAATTCAATCCCTGGGGGGAGCAAGCTACATTCAGCATCTAAGAGCACCCCTGGGAGACATCCCTCTGATCCCGACAGGTGGAGTGACTGTTGAGAATGCTACCTGCTTTTTGCAGGCAGGAGCGATCGCTGTGGGGCTATCCAGTGTCCTCTTTCCCAAACAAGCCATTGCTCAAGGAGACTGGCAACAAGTGACTCAGCAAGCGCAGCAACTCCTAAACAATATCCGTTTGGACACTCCAGATCCTGGTGAAGGTGGGTTTCGACTGCGCTCAACCCACAGGTAACTGATACCAATTTGATGGGTAAACCCGACAATTCTCTGCTCACTAACAGGACTCGTGGAGAATCAGGCGATTGCCAGCCGGATCGTAGGCATAAATTTCTCGCCCATGAGAAGCAGTCTGGATGTCTCCGGGTGGGGGATAGCCCAACTGGTGCAGGTGGGCGATCGCTGCCTCTAAATCTACAACCTCCAAACCCAGGCTAAAGCCCCCTGTTGCTCCAGTAAACTCTTGCCAATGGTCAGGTTTCGGCTGAAAGATACCCAGCCGCAATCCAGGCAAGTGAAACTCAGCATAGGCCTTGGGAATATATGGGTCAGGCGTTTGATTAAAAAGCTGAGTATAAAAGGTAACTAAGGCTCCCGATGACAGATCCGCCAAAGCCACAAATACAGTAGTCAGTTGCAATGCCATAACTCTTCCAGCCTCTAGAGATTGCCATCAGGTTGACACAGGGTGCATCTCAATATTGCCTGCTCTGTAAAACTTACACATTTCCGGACAAAGCCATACTTTGACGTTTACTTCCTGCTTCTGCCAAGGGAGTCGGCTCTTACTTGTCCACAGGCGTGAATTCAGGCGAAGCCCGCCTTACTCGTTCATTCGGGGCATGTTCTAAATTGACCGCAGCATTGTAGTCGCGGTCAGCCATTCGCCCACAATTGCCACAACAAAACCAGCAATTCTCATTTTGAAATAGAATCTGGGTTTTCTGCCTCGTTACGGGGTAGAAAACCCAGGTTTGGTTTGGGAGTGCCCGCCTCCGGCGGGCACTCCCAAACCAAACTGAGAATTGCTGAGATTTAGTTCTACTCTTCTAAAACTTGGTTTTGCGAGGGGTGCGGGATTCGCAAAACTAGGATGCATTCAAGACGAGGGGCTTAAGCCCCTTGTTCTGTAAAACTTCATAAAAAATTGCTATTACACATTCTTCTATTACTCGATGTTCAAGTTTTCCTTGGGAGAAAAGCTTTTCAACAGTGGAATGAGGGTTCTAGCACCTTGTCCAAGTAGAATCATCAACGAGAAACCAAGGGTTTCAGGCTCAGATCTCAAAAACTTGAACATCGAGTATTAAGAATCGACTGTGACATACTCCCGACGCTGACCGCAAAGCGGTACAGCGCAAGCTCTCGCGTTTCTTTGGCTCTCTATTGAGTACGCCTCCACGCGCAGACACCGGATGCCCCTTGGTGTGGCTACAACAGATTCCAGCAACGCCGTTTTTTGCAGCTAGAACAATTGTACGTTATTTGGCGATTCGTCGCTCACCCACTCCACTCGTTGCTACGCAACCTTGTTCCGGGGTGATGCTCCTCATCGCCGCGACTCTCATCCCGACGCTGCTCTACGAGACAGCGCGTAGCTCTCCCGTCTACTGGGCTAAAATGTGAGGTCAAAACACCAGGAAAATGGTCATAGTTCATCTAACTGAATATGTCATCGGTCTGCTTCAAGCAATAAAAATTCTTTTGCTTAGAGAATGTTTGAAAAGCTTTGCTTGTCAACAGAACGCCCATAGAAAAGTATCTTCTCTTATCGGTTGAGCCGACTCAAATGCTGTTTATAGCAGGCTTCATGAACAAACCAAAAGGATATTGAACGCAATGTGCGACTTTCTTTCAGGCTTTGTGGGATGGGCATCTTGCCCGTTCAGATTGAGCAGGCAAGATACCTGCTCTACGAAAGACCAAGCTTTTTCAGAATTAAGTTGTACATCGCGTATATTTAAGACGTATTGTCTCTATCCTGGTGACTGTAACTGATTGAGGTTTGCTTGATTAAAAGTAATGCGATTAATGATGCGATCGCCTGAAAAAGTGCCCTATTCATCCTGATATTCTGCTTAAAGTTTGGAACAATTTTTGTAGAGCAGGGTCTAAAGCTGGTATGAAGCAATGCATGTTCTTAACTCAAACCTTAACCCGACTGGACTCCTGGCATAAAACATAATAGAATCCACTTCGACTGGGTTGAGGTAACATTTTCTTATTAAACTCAAAAGCTTAAACTCAGAAGCGTTTAGTTTGGGGGCTAAGGAAGCTAGTGGGATTTTTTAATCGATTTTCATTTTCGCGTGATATGGGTATCGACCTCGGTACAGCTAACACGCTGGTCTATGTTTCGGGTCGAGGCATTGTCCTGCAAGAACCATCCGTCGTTGCAATGGATCAAGATGAAAAGATCCCACTGGCAGTCGGTGAAGATGCAAAGAAAATGCTGGGTCGAACTCCTGGGAATGTGGTCGCTCTGCGACCCCTGCGAGATGGGGTGATCGCCGACTTTGACACTGCTGAATTGATGTTGAAGCACTTTATTCGACGAGTGCATGAAGGGCGGACGCTGGTCTCCCCCCGCATTGTGATCGGCATTCCCAGTGGTGTAACTGGAGTAGAACGGCGGGCAGTCATGGAGGCCGCCTCCCAAGCAGGTGCTCGTGATGTTTACTTGATCGATGAACCTGTGGCGGCGGCGATCGGTGCTGGTTTGCCTGTGGCTGAACCCACGGGAAATATGATCATCGACATTGGTGGAGGCACCACCGAAGTTGCAGTTTTGAGTTTGCAGGGAACCGTGCTGAGTGAATCAGTTCGAGTCGCAGGAGACGAATTAAGCGAAGCTATCACCCAATACATGAAGAAGGTTCACAATCTGGTCGTGGGCGAACGGACTGCGGAAGAAATTAAGATTTCGATCGGCTCTGCTTATCCCACCGACGATGACAGTGAGTCCATCATGGATGTGCGCGGACTGCACTTGCTCTCTGGTCTGCCCAGAACCGTCACTGTCAAGGGCCCAGAGATTCGAGAAGCGATGGCAGAACCTCTGGCTGTGATTATTGAGGCGGTCAAGCGCACTTTAGAGAGAACCCCACCCGAACTGGCAGCCGATATCATCGATCGCGGCATCATGTTAGCAGGCGGTGGAGCCTTGCTAAAAGGGCTGGATACCCTGATTAGCCATGAGACTGGAATTGTCGTTCATGTGGCCGCAGATCCTTTAAGCTGTGTCGTGTTGGGTACAGGCCGAGTGCTGGAGAACTTTAAGCAGCTAGAGCGGGTCTTTAGTGGTCGTTCTCGCAACATGTAATGTCTCAAAGCGTTGCGGGTGTTGCTAGATCGAGCTAATTTAGCTGGCTCTTGGGATAGAGCCTGAATGTCGATGTTTACATTGCGTCGTTGGTGGGATCGTCACGGTATCAGAATTGGTCTAATTGGTCTGGCTTTTATGACAGCCTGGCTGATTCGCCAAACTCAGGCCACTACTATCTATGAAATCTACCATTGGTTCAGCCGCCCCTTTGAAGGGAACCCCAGTCAAGTCGCTATCTTGAACAATGCTCATACGCAGGAGCTTCAGCAGCGGATTACTGAGTTGGAAAACCAGAATCGCCAGCTTCAAGCACTGTTGAACTATGCCCAAACTCGTTCTGAAAAAGCGATCGCTGCTCCCATCATTGGGCGTAGTGCCGACTACTGGTGGCAACAGGTGACGTTAGGGCGGGGTAGCAAGGATGGGATCGGAGTTGGTTCAGTGGTTTCTGGCACGGGTGGCATCGTTGGTCGGGTGACTCATGTCACTCCCAATACCAGCCGAGTTTTGTTAATCAGCGATCCTGGTAGCCAGGTTGGTGTGATTATCAGTCGATCGCGCTACATGGGCTACATGCGAGGACAATCAGAAAATCGAGCCGTGATGGAGTTTTTTGATAAAGTACCAGATGTTCGTACTGGCGATGTGGTGTCTACTTCAGCCTTCAGCCAACTGTTTCCGTCAGGTTTACCTGTAGGTCGAGTAGAGTCGGTGAATCTCAACAAAACGCCTGCCCCCGAAGCTGTCATCCGACTTGCTGCTCCCATTAGTTTTCTGGAGTGGGTTTTAGTGTCACCCCCTCCTCAGAAGGAATCGTCGTGAGCCAATCTGCTGAGGAGCGCCATTGTGAAACAATCGGTCAATTCATCCATTACGGGTCTTCACGTTCTAAACTGGTTTGTCACAGCGGTTTCAGCCCTGGTGTGTTTGTTGATCTTGCCAACTCGTCTGCCAGGTATGGAGTTATTGGGAGTTGGCCCCAACTGGCTATTAATTTGGGTGGTAGCCTGGAGTGTGAAGCGCACTCCAATCCAGGGGGCGATCGCGGGCTTAGTGCTGGGGTTAATTCAGGATGGCATGACAGCGATGTATCCTTCCCATGCAATCAATTTGGCGATCGTGGGCTATCTGACGGCTCGGTTACAAAAGCAACGCTACATTCAAGAAGACTTTATTTCGATCGCCCTTATTGTTTTTGGTATGGCGGTGTTGGCTGAAACGATCACAGCCCTTCAACTCAGTCTCATGTCGCTCAATATCGCTCAATTCAGCAGCCAACGCACTCTGTCGGAGATTTGGTTTTATCACCAGCGCATTGCCCTCAGTTCCGCTATCCTAAGTAGCCTTTGGGCCCCAGCAATCTATTACCCGCTCAGCCGCTGGTGGCAAGGAATCGGTTCAGAACAAGCACAGTCGTAACGGCATTGTTGATGTAGAAGTGACTAAGTTAGTGCCTATTGCTATGAATCTTTTTCCTTTATGCAGATAAATTTTTGTTTCTCCCTCTAGAATGCTAGATATTAGACTTAATCAGAAATAAGGTTTTTGAGGTTTGAAATTGTTTTGTGGCGCGGCGGAGCCGCGCCACAAAACAATTTCCGATAAAGTCTATTGAGGACTGAGAAAAATGTACTTAATGCAGATATCGAACTGCAACTGCGCTCAGCCCTCGACCGTGCGGCTTCAGCAAAGTCAAAACTCGCAGTTCAGCAAGGAATTTAATTTTCACACAAGTCCCCAATTGCCTTGCCCCTGTGGGCAAGTTTTGATGGTAGCTTATTCAAGTTTTGAAGTAGTCTTTTGAGCATTATCTTATGACCAACGTGCTGGCTCCTACCGCAACTGTCGAAATTCGCCCTGTCGCAACCGCATTGGAACAGGAAATGTTTCTGGATGTGCCTCAGCGAGTCTATGCCAATGACCCCAATTGGGTGCCGCCGTTGCGAAGCAGCATTGCCCAGCAGCTTGCGCCCACGAATTCTTTTCGGGAATATGGCAAATTGCAGGCATTTATGGCGATCGCCTCTACTGATAAAGGACAGGAGCCAGTTGGCAGAATTGTGGCTGCCGTGAATCAGCGGTTAATTGAGAGAGAAGGGCAACCCATCGGTTTGTTCGGCTATTTTGAATGTATTGAGGATGAGGCGATCGCCCAATCCCTCCTGCAAACTGCCTGTCAATGGTTGCAAGAACAGGGAATGCAAACGGCGCGTGGTCCTATCGATCTATCGACTCATAACAACTGTTTATTGTTGGTTGATGGCTTTGATAGCACTCCCGCAATGATGATGCCCTACAATCCTGCCTACTATGCTCAGTATATAGAGCGGCAGGGATGGCACAAAGCGAAAGATGCCTATGCGTATTCCTTACCGCTCGATCGACCGTTGGTGAAAGAATTTGAGCGATCGTATCAGATTGCAGTGAAATCCGGCATTGCCTTTCGACAGTTGCGGCTGAAGGGAGAAGGATTTGAGCAAGACTGTAAAAGCCTCTATCGCCTGTTTACTAAGGCATTTTCTAATAACTGGAGTTCTACCCCCCGCACCGCAGCAGAATTTATGGAGGAAGCCAGATCTTTACAAAGTTTGGTTGATCCCAGCATTTTTTGGGTGGCTGAATATGAGGGCGAAATGGTGGGCTTTTTCATGGCGTTACCAGACTACAATATTGCCCTCAAACATATAGACGGTAAGTTGAATTGGCTGGGCATTCTCAAATTTCTCTGGTATCGCCGTCAGATTCACACTGCTCGTGTGATTGCCATTTGTTCTCTACCCGAACATCGTCGCCGCTTAGTCCCTATGGCTTTAATCCATCTTGGCATGACCAATGGCGTTAAACAGGGTTATCGTTGGGCTGAATTGTCGTGGGTATATGAAGATAACTTCCCCTCTCGCAAAATTATTGAAGCGACAGGAGCCAGAATTTATAAGACCTATCGAATTTACGAGAAGCCTTTAGGGGCATAATTGGGGAACGGATAGGGTAGTTACAACATGAAAGCATTGGTGACAGGAGCAAGCGGTTTTACCGGGTCGCATTTGGTCAAAGCCTTACTGCAACGGGGAGACACGGTTGTAGGATTGGTGCGACAGACGAGCCAACTGGCTCGTCTGGCTGATTTGCCTGTGGACTTGGTCTATGGGGATATCACCGATCGCGCTGCTCTCAAAACTGCTATGCAAGGGGTCGATCTCGTCTTCCATACTGCCGCCTATGTCGAATTGGGATTGGTCGATGCGGCTCAAATGGAACGAGTCAATGTGCAGGGAACGCAAGCGGTTTTAGAAACTGCCAAACTTGTTAGTGTACCCAAGCTGATTTATTGCAGCACCATTGGCATCTACGGCGATACCCAGGGACAGGTGATCGACGAAACCTTTCAACGGACGCAAACCCATTTTTCCTCGGCTTACGACAGCACAAAATATCAAGCTCAACAGTTAGTTAATCAAGCGGTTGCCCAAGGCATGGCGATCGTTAGCGTGATGCCGTCTGGTATCTTGGGGGCAGACGATCCTCATTTTGGACCAGTCATAGATGCCTTTGTGCGGGGCAAGTTGAAAGTGTGGGCTGGAGGCGATCGCATTACAGGCATCGTCCACGTTGATGATCTGGTCAGTGCCATGTTGTTAGCTGCCGAAAAAGCTCCCGCAGGAGCGCATTATATTATTTCAGCGGGGGATTTATCGACTCGCGAAATGTTTCAAATCCTCAGTCACAAAACGGGGGTGCCTGTCCCTACCGAAATTCCCAAACCGATTGTTCGAGTGGCTGGCAATGTATTAGATATCACCGGACGGCTATTCAACTGGAATCCACCTTTGAGTCGCGAACGAGTGCATTATCTATACGATCGCTGCGTCCGAGTCGATGGCAGTAAAGCGAGACGAGAATTAGGCTGGCAACCGCGATCGGTTGAAACCGTGTTGGCAGATTGCTTAAGGCGATCAAGTCTGGAGCATTCCTGATCTCGGTTCTCTCACGCCGCAATCCAGGTAAGTATCTAGACAAAATAAATTACCCAATTTTTGGAGAGCGTGCGCCGACGGCGCACGCTCTCCAAAAATTGGGTTTGTAATTATTTCTGTCTATCTACTTATATAGCCGTAGCCACGGCGGTTAGGACAAGGACGTTTTTGTGGGGGCGCGAAGCGCCCCCACAAAAACATCCTAAGAAAAGTGGCTACAGCTATAACTTCAGGATTCAGGCAAAATGGCTAATCGAAGTTCTCGATAAACTTGCTGCAAGTCGTGCAATTGATAGTGGGCATTGAGTCCACTGGGATTTGGTAAGATCCACAGCACACTACCGTGGAAGCGATCGCATTGCCGCCCGATTTTGGCTTTGGGTTGCTTGAAGGCAATGCGATATGCAGTGACCCCTAAAATTGCTAAGCATTTGGGGCGATACTGTTGAATCTTCCAGGCAAGCTGTTCACTACTGGCAACCAGTTCATCTGGTGATAACTGATCGGCTGTTGCCGTAGCGCGATCGCAAATATTGGTAATGCCATATCCCCAGTTCAGGAGTTCTTGTTCTTCATGGGGAGAGAGCAGGCGATCGGTAAATCCCGCAGCATACAAAGTTGGCCAAAAGCGATTGCCCGGACGAGCAAAATGGTGTTGAACGGCGGCACTGTAGAGGCTGGGATTGATGCCGCAAAATAGCACTTGTAAATCAGCAGCAATGATATCGGGAACAGTTTTACCGTAAGCGGCATCAATTTCTGCGAGAGTTGGTTTATGAAAGCTCAATACACTCTCCTGCTGAAAATTAACATCGGTTATTTATCTCCTTAACTTTAGTAGTTGATCATCGTATCATCGCGAGGGATCACTCAAATGCCCACAAGTCCGATGCTTTCGTTGGAACCCTCGACCCTTGATGCCATCAGGGTTTCAGCCTATAGAAGCATCTCCTCCTCTGCCGATCTGCCCCCCACTTCAGCTAACCCTCGCAAACTGCCGCTGGACATCAGACGGGGTATGGGTTTAATGGGGGGAGTCCCTACTCGTTAGGGAAACCAGTTGAATGGAAACTTGATTCAGTCTCATCTTCTGGCGGCTCAGATGTCTGGGGGTGTCCCTACTCGTTAGGGAAACCAGTTGAATGGAAACTTCATCCAAGTGATAAGAGATCCTGAATTCCGCAATAGCGTAGGTCCCTACTCGTTAGGGAAACCAGTTGAATGGAAACTCGTACCAGTTGGTATATCAACAAGGCTTGTAGAGGGTCCCTACTCGTTAGGGAAACCAGTTGAATGGAAACCTGCCACTCCTGTCCTGGGAGAAGGACAGCAATCTCGTCCCTACTTGTTAGGGAAACCAGTTGAATGGAAACTGTACCGCAAGGTACTCCGTATAGATCTCCATTAGTGTCCCTACTCGTTAGGGAAACCAGTTGAATGGAAACGCCTTGATGCCTCGAAAACCCTGGATGCGAATACCCTCTATCAGTCCCTACTCGTTAGGGAAACCAGTTGAATGGAAACAATACATCAAAACCTACGGCTATGGATCAGGTTCAGCAGCAGTGTCCCTACTCGTTAGGGAAACCAGTTGAATGGAAACTTTTTGCCAGCGCAATCGACAATTTCCCATTTTTGTACAGTCCCTACTCGTTAGGGAAACCAGTTGAATGGAAACTTACGAAATTAAATTAAAGGAGATTTAATGGAAGATATTTTGATTGATGAATTCATTGAAAATTACTTAGAAGATGGTAATTTGGCAATGCGAATTTCATATGAATATGGATTCGAGCCACGGCTTTCGCCAGAGTATCAAACTGCTCTGGACTGGTTGAATAGCAATAATATCAGGACAGTAGCAGATTTTGTCGCGATTCGACGCAAGTCCAATCCTGTATATAAACTCCCTTCTCAAAGAAGAAAAGAGCTTTTCGTACCTGATTTAGAGGCAGATGATGAAGACAACTAGTGAACAAATTGATGCGATCGTCCGATCGCTGGGTGAAGAGTTCGAGGCAGCCAGTGATTATGAAAAGTTGGTAATTGCCTTTGTTGATCTTGAAATAGATCAAATCCGATTACTAGCTACAAGGTATGGATGGTCTGAAGATGATTTGGTTGGCGTGGCGCAGGCTTTTGCTTCATTTTCTTGAATTTTCGATCCCCAAATGGGAACCTTGAGAATAATTCTAAGCCTGCACACGAATGAAAATCGATCGCCCATATATCCCACCCAAATCGGTTCAAGAGTCCCTACTTGTTAGGGAAACCAGTTGAATGGAAACGATCAGGTTGTCCTGGGTATGGGTATTTTTCGTCAGGAGTCCCTACTTGTTAGGGAAACCAGTTGAATGGAAACTCCTTCCAACCTCCCCTTGCCAAGCAGAAGTCAAGGTTTCCTGATATTTAGATCCTTTTGGTTTTACCCTACCTGCGCTCAAAACGCCGCTCTCTGACCATTAAGAGACTTGGAGCAGAGAAGTATTAACTAAAATAATGGTGTTCCTGGCATGAGAAAGTTTAAAATATGTAGCCAAGTACACACATTAGATTTATGGAATTGCCCATGCTAGTGACAAATTAAAAGATTGCCTCTAGGGTTCCGGCTCAGCAGAGTCTTTTATCGGCTGAGTGCCTGGTCCGAGAGGGGCAAGCTAGCAGTATTTTAGAATTTCAGTCTGTAATTTTGCTAGCCACACGGCGGGGGAAAAGCCCGGGAGGAACTTTAGCTGAGCGATTCAGCTAGTTGTTTCTTTCGGGCTTTTCTCTGTTAACCTGGCAATAGTAGTAGTCAAGTTCCGTGCTTCGACTACGCTCAGCACTCGGTATTGCGTGGGTTGAGCGCAGCAGTATTGCGTGGGTTGAGCGTAGTCGAAACCCACATCTACTGCCAGCACTCGGTATTGCGTGGGTTGAGCGCAGCAGTATTGCGTGGGTTGAGCGTAGTCGAAACCCACATCTACTGCCAGCACTCGGTATTGCGTGGGTTGAGCGTAGTCGAAACCCAAGTTCACTGACTGATAGGATGGTTTGAAGTTATGAAGGTGCTCCCATGACCACTAACCCTTCCGAAAATCCACTTTTTCAAAGTCCCAGTTCCAATAACGGCCAGTTGCCCAGCGAGGCTCAACGCGCTCTGGAATTGGAAACGCGCCTACCGTTAACCGGATGGCAACAGGAAGTATCCCAGGGACTAGAATATGGGCTAGAAGCGGCAGAGAGTATTCGCGATCGCACGATTTCCACTTTTTCGCGGGGTGAATTGCCCCACTATGCAGGCATTAACACATTCTTGAAAGCCCCATATCTAGAAGACGTTCGCAAAGTTGGGCAATATGATGTGGCGATCGTTGGCGTGCCCCACGATTCGGGTACAACCTATCGTCCGGGGACTCGCTTTGGCCCTCAAGGGATTCGTCGCATCTCGGCTCTCTATACCCCATATAATTTTGAACTGGGGGTAGATTTACGAGAACAAATCACCCTTTGTGATGTTGGCGATATTTTCACCATTCCAGGAAACAACGAAAAATCATTTGATCAGATTTCTAAAGGCATTGCCCATATTTTTAGCTCCGGTGCCTTCCCCATTATCTTAGGCGGTGATCACTCGATTGGATTTCCGACCGTGCGCGGCATTTGTCGCCATTTAGGAGATAAAAAAGTGGGCATCATTCATTTCGATCGCCACGTCGATACGCAAGAAACCGATTTAGATGAGCGCATGCACACCTGTCCCTGGTTCCATGCCACCAATATGGCCAATGCCCCTGCTAAAAATCTGGTGCAATTGGGCATTGGCGGCTGGCAAGTTCCCCGTCAGGGGGTCAAGGTGTGCCGTGAGCGGGCTACGAATATTCTAACCGTAACCGACATCACGGAAATGGGCATCGAAGCGGCCGCAGAATATGCTCTCAGTCGAGCACTGGATGGTACAGATTGTGTTTGGATTAGCTTTGATATTGATTGCATTGATGCCGGATTTGTGCCAGGAACCGGGTGGCCAGAACCGGGTGGCTTGTTACCTCGCGAAGCCCTCTCCCTACTTGGCAAAATCATTCAACGCGCTCCCGTCTGCGGTCTAGAAGTGGTTGAAGTTTCACCGCCTTATGACATCAGTGACATCACCGCGCTGATGGCAACCCGCGTGATTTGCGATACGATGGCTCATCTGGTGTTATCCAATCAGCTTCCTCGTGCCGCAAAACCCGCTTACATTCACCCTGAGGTTAACATGACTGTAGACATGGCATGGGTGTAAGCGGAGGACTGGTAGATGCATGAAACCGACATGACGAAAGCGCTCATTCTTACTGTCAAGGATTGGTGGGAGGCACAACCCGATCGACCTCGGATTTCACAAATTCATCTACTGGTAGGACAGTTTACCTGTGTTGAACCCGCCAGTTTGCAATTTGCGTTTGCGGTTCAATCGCGTCAAACTTTTCTAGCAGAAGCGAAACTAACCATTCAAGAAATCCCACTGATCGCCTTTTGTCACCGTTGTCAGCAGGAATATCGTCCGCAAATTGGGATGCGATACGCCTGTCCAGATTGTCGATCGCCAATGGATGACATTCGTTCGGGGCGCGAACTCAAAATCGATCGCATCGAATACGTAACAGATGAATCTTTAGTCGCTGAACATTCATGATCAAATCTGCTTCAATTCTCTGCCTATTGCTCCGTCTATCCTCTGCTGAATCAATCCTATGCACCAAACCTTTGATGCTGCTCTCGAAATCAATTTACTCCACGCTAATCAAGCAGGAGCCGATCACAATCGCGCTCACTTTGATGCATGGGGCATCACCTGTTTCAACGTTATGAGTAGTCCCGGAGCAGGTAAAACAGCGCTGTTGGAACGCTCCTTAGCAGTACTTTCGCAGGAACTACAAATCGCTGTGATTGAAGGCGACATGACGACTGAATTAGATGCCGATCGCCTGCGCCAATATGGTGTGCCAGTGATTGCCATCAATACCGGACGCGCCTGCCATTTAGATGCTCAAATGGTGGCTGGCGGCATTCATCGGCTGTCTCACGAATACGACCCGACTGCATTTGATCTGGTCTTTGTCGAAAATGTCGGTAATCTGGTTTGCCCTGCGGAATTTGAAGTGGGGGAACACGCTAAAGTTGCCCTGCTCAGCATCACCGAAGGGGAAGATAAACCCTTGAAATATCCCGTGATGTTTCAAGCAGCAGATTGTTTATTGATCACCAAAATGGATTTGGCTCCCTATCTAGAGATTAACCTCGATCAAATCGTGGACAATGTGCGCCAGATGAATGCTCAGGTCACAATTATCCCGGTTTCTGCTAAAACGGGTGAGGGATTAGCAGATTGGTTTCAGTGGGTGCGATCGCAGTTAAACCCAATTTCTTTCAAGCAGCGATCGATCGTTCATTGTTCCTCATGAGTATTTTGGTGCTAGTTCTACTATTCATTTGGCAATAAAAAGCGCATCTCAGTAGGGTGGGCAGTGCCCACCCTACAGCTTGATTTGATGGCAGCATAAACCCGTTAGTGGTGCGTTACAGCTAACGCCTGGCGCACTACACTCAGTTGGGTAAAGAGGGTATCATAATCATCAACAAATAATTGTTGTGAATGCAACTCATAAATTTGCGATCGCATTGCAACTAGTATTCATTAATACAAAAAATCGATTTGAAATCCAACATACTGGAACTGTTCATTCAAGCTAAAGCCAACAGAAAAGTTGCAAGGTTTTAATTCATCTGCTAGCTCAACCAAGCTGATGCTTGACTCACGCACTTCTGTAGCTTTGCGCTTGTGGTTTAAGTATGTAGCCCTCGCAACAAGTAGAAGGATACTTATCCGCCAAGCCAGTGAAAAAATCGGAGTTGTTGCTGAATATTCGTGCCAATTAATCCAGGGTGAGCCAGAATAGCTAGCGTGTGGCTGCAATAACTGTGTAATTCATAGAACATTTTACTCCGTAGAAATAGTTATGGAATTGCGATCGCTCCTCCCTTTCCTCCGTCCAACGAGGTCATTTCTTGTCTACTCGATTCTGTTTACGATTTCGCTAACGTTTGCTGTCGCTTGCACCAATCCAGCGACTTACATTAAAACCACAACAGAGCTTGAAGCTGCTCGTTCTGCCGCACCAGGAGCCGTCCGGCTGGGGTTTAGCGCCTGGCCGGGTTGGTTTCCCTGGCAGGTGGCTCAGGAGCAAGGAATTTTTCAAGAGAATAATGCCAACGTTGATCTGAAATGGTTTGACGGTTATCTGGAATCCATCAGCACACTAACGGCTGGCCAAATTGATGCCAACAGCCAAACCCTGGGAGATACGGTCAGTTCCATGTCTGGTGGTGCTGATCAGGTGATTGTTCTGGTCAACGACAACTCCACTGGCAACGATAAGGTAATTGTGACGGCAGAAATTCAGTCGATCGCTGATCTCAAGGGTAAAAAAGTGGCGGCCGAAGAAGGAACGGTCGATCACTTTCTTCTACTTTTAGGACTGAAGGAAGCGAGGCTGTCCCCTCAAGACATTCAATTTGTGCCTTTGGAAACGGGAAAAGCCGCAGCGGCCTTTGTGGCAGGGCAGGTCGATGCAGTGGCAGTATTTGCCCCGTTTACGACACAGGCTCTGAAACTGCCTGGGAGCAAAGAACTCTTCAGCTCTAAAGATTTTCCCGGAGCAATTTCTGATCATCTCGTGTTTACTCGACAGTTTGTCGATGAGCATCCTGATCAGGTGCAAGCTGTCGTGGATTCCTGGTTCGCTACGCTGGATTACATGAACAACAATCAGGAAAAAGCCTACGACATCATGGCTAAACGGGCGGGAGTCAGCGTTGACGAATACAAAGGATACGCAGATGGCACCAAGATCTTCACGGTTGAAGAAAATCTGAAAGCCTTTGAGCCTGCCAATGATATGACTTCCCTGATTTTTGCTGCCGAAGAACTGGGTGACTTTTTAGTAGAAACCGGACTCGCTCCCCAAAAGCCAGATATGAGCCGAATGTTGGACGATCGCTTTGTCAGGGCCTACGCCGAAAAATCAGGAACATCCTGACCCGATGAATCCAGTCATCAGGAGGTTTAACAGGACATGAATCGTCAAGCAGCAATGAACCACAGGGGCACAGAGAGCGCAGAGAGGGTAAACAAAACGTTGCGATCGTTATATGACGCATGGCACTGAGACGCAATGCAATTCTGACTGAGTAATTTTTCTACCATTAATAAACCATGAGCCAAAGTATTCATCCACCTCGTTCCATCCAATCCTATATCAAACCTAAAACCGTTCGTCCTACAGTGTTTTGGCGTTTGGCAGAAGATATCCCCAAATCCTTACAGACAGGATTGATGATTGCCTCGATCGCTATTCCCCTGTTTCTCTGGTGGGCAGTCACAACTTTTGGTAATATAGACCCCAAGTTTCTCCCGTCACCCGCAGCAGTTCTGCAAGCATTTGGCCGATTGTGGAGTACTCGTGAACTGCTTAAGGATACGGTTGCCAGTTTATGGCGAGTCGGTGTGGGGTTCTTGTGGGCAGCATTTTTTTCTATTCCAGTGGGTCTACTCATGGGGAGTTTTCCCAGCATTCGGGCGTTGCTGGAACCAATTTTTGGGTTAATGCGATACATGCCTGCTCCGGCTTTCATTCCATTACTGATTCTGTATCTAGGAATTGGGGAAGAGCCAAAAATCATGCTGATTTTCATCGGGGTTTTCTTCTTCAATTCTTTGATGGTGATGGATACTGTTAAGTTTGTGCCCAAGGATTTGATTGAGGCGACCTATATGCTAGGCGGCGATCGCTGGGCGGCACTGACTCAAGTTATTTTACCTCACGTTCTTCCGGGCATCATTGATGCCTGCCGAATTAATTTGGCCGCAGCGTGGCAACTTGTGATTGTCTCTGAATTAATTGCTGCCAATGAAGGGTTGGGCCGTCGCATTAGTGTGGCGGGTCGATTTCTCAGAACGGACGAAATCTTTGTTGGGCTGATTGTCATTGGAGTCATCGGCTTGATGTTTGATCTGTTGTTTCAATATCTGTTGAGAGTTTCTTGTCAGTGGGCAAGTCAGAAACGCTAAAGCTGGTTATCCCGAAATTACTTGAGGTTCACAATGTTTTTGCAAATTACGCATCTAAGTAAGCATTTCGAGACGCAGCAGGGGACGCTGGTTGTCCTGAAGGACATCAATATGGAAATTGAACAGGGCGAGTTTATTTGTGCCGTAGGCGCATCTGGCTCTGGCAAGTCCACCTTACTGCGGCAAATTGCTGGACTGGACACGCCAACGACGGGAGAAGTCAAAATCGATGGCAAGACGGTGACTGGACCTGGACCCGATCGCGGTATGGTATTTCAACACTACACGCTCTACCCCTGGATGAACGTGCAGGAGAATACCGAGTTCGGACTGAAACTACAAGGCGTGCCCAAACCCGTTCGACGAGAGCAGGCCAGTTATTACCTGAATGTCGTCGGTTTGACCCGGTTTGCCCAATCTTTACCCAAGGAGTTGTCTGGGGGCATGAAGCAGCGAGTGGCGATCGCTCGTGCTTTAGCATCAGAACCCAAAGTGTTGCTGATGGATGAACCCTTTGGGGCACTTGACATCCATACCAAAGAATCTATGCACGAATTTATGCTCGATCTGTGGCAACGCACAGGCATCACCATTTTTATGATTACCCATGATGTCGAAGAAGCCGTGCTCCTCTCCAACCGGATTTTTGCGCTAGGAGCGCGACCGGGCACCGTCCGCAAGGTGATCACTATCAATCTGCCCAACCGAAGCCATACCATTAAGCGCCACTCTATATTCCATGATTATCGAGACGAACTGATGGAGTTGCTGCGGAAGCACGGACAGGAGGCAGTTTCTGCTTTTACCTAGTCTAGTAGTCTGTCAGGCGTTGCTGATTTTAGCTATGAAATTGAGAGGGGAGGCGCGCTCAGCGCGCCTCCCCTCTCAATTTCATAGCCGGATTAAGCAATGCCGTCTGTCAAGGAAGTTTTGAGGGGTATCCTGCAAATCAAAAATGACAGACCACTAGTATCCAAAGTTGCTGCACTCAGCTATGCTTTCGGTAGACAATGAACGATCGCCCTCCCTTAAGGTGCGATCGTTCTGCTTTTAAGGATGATTCTTGGCAGCGGGGACATAGCCCACCGCCAAAATCCATCCCCGATTTAGTAGTGCCTGTAAGCATTGCTGATGGCAGAGTTAATTTGCTAGCTGATCTTCTGTGCAGAGTTAATATCTCAATGGACACCATCACCATCCGTCATGCTTCCGAAACAGATTTGCCTGCCATTCTTGACATCTTCAATGAAGCAATTCTCAATACCACCGCCGTCTATGAGTATCAACCCCATACGCTGGAAATGCGTCAAGCCTGGTATGATGCCAAGATCAGTCAGGGATTTCCTATATTTGTGGCAGAAACCAATCAACGGATTGTTGGTTTTAGTTCTTTGGGCAGTTTTCGGGCATGGACAGCTTACAAATACACCGTTGAAAACTCAATTTATGTGGCAGCAGATTGTCGGGGACAGGGCATTGGTAAAAAACTATTGGCTCCTTTAATTCAAAGCGCTCAGGAGATGGAGATGCACGCGATCGTCGCTGGGATTGATGCCTCCAATATTGCCAGCCATAAACTCCACTTTCACTTTGGCTTTGTAGAAGTAGCTCATTTCCATCAAGTTGCCTATAAATTTGGTCGCTGGCTTGATTTGAAGTTTTTAGAGTTGATTCTAGAAACACCCAAACATCCTCGTGAAAGCGATCGCTAACTCTCCTTCTGTCAAAATAGATTAGCTACATCCCTGTAGCGTTCTCACTTATCTTGCTGTTGATATGACCCCAACTCCCCTTCTGCGTCTACTTCGCTACGCGACTGCCTACCGTGATCAAATTTGGGCGGCGATCGCCTGCTCTATCCTCAATACGATTTTCGATTTAGCCCCACCTTATCTGATTGGGATTGCCATTGACGTTGTCGTGAACGAAGAAAGTTCACTCATCGCTCGATTCGGCATTCCTGGCATCACTGGACAGTTGGCAATCTTATCGCTATTGACTCTGCTGATTTGGGGTTTAGAATCCCTGACGGAATATTTTTATCATCGCCTCTGGCAAAATTTGGCGCAAAGCCTCCAACATGAACTACGAGTAGATGCCTACAGCCATTTACAAGCGTTGGAACTGAGCTATTTTGAGGAGCGTAGTACGGGCATCTTGCTCTCTGTTTTGAATGATGACATCAACCAACTAGAGCGATTTCTCAACTTTGGTGCTCATAACATCCTGCGTTTCTTCACTACTATTCTATTCGTGGGCAGTACGTTTATTGCTCTAGCCCCAGGAGTATCCTGGTGGGCAATGGTTCCCATTCCTTTTGTGATTTGGGGATCGGCTATCTTTCAAGCGAAACTAGAGCCACGCTATGCCGATGTCCGCGAGAAAAGTGGGTTAATTAGCGATCGATTAAATAATAATTTGTCGGGGATTGCTACAATCAAAAGTTTTACGGCTGAAGCCTATGAACGCGATCGCGTCGCTCAAGAAAGTGAAGCCTATCGTCGCAGTAATCGTCAAGCGATCGCGCTCAGTGCTGCTTTTGTGCCCCTGATTCGGATTTTAATTCTGGTTGGATTTACTGCCACGTTATTTTTGGGTGGATTGGCTGTTGCTAATGGCGAATTATCTGCTGGTACTTATGGTTTTATCGTGTTTATCATTCAGCGGTTACTCTGGCCATTTACTGATCTAAGCGAATTGATGGATCAATACCAGCGGGCGATGGCTTCGGTGCGTCGCGTCATGGGCTTGCTGGATACTCCCGTTGCCATTCCGCATGGCGATCGCACATTGCCGCTCAATTCTATCCACGGCGAGGTGAAATTTGAGAACGTCACGTTTGCCTACCTGGGTCGGAAAACCGTCCTCGATCAGATATCGATGGAGATTCCAGCCGGAACGACTGTCGGTATTGTCGGTGCAACGGGTTCGGGTAAAAGTACATTGGTGAAGCTCTTACTGCGCTTTTATGAAGTGCAAACGGGACGTATTTTAATCGATGGTCATGACATTCGAGAATTGAATTTATTTGATTTGCGGCGGGCCATTGGTTGGGTCAGTCAGGACGTATTTTTATTTCATGGAACCGTCTATGAAAATATCCGTTATGGTAGTTTTGATGCCACTCGTGAACAGATTATCCACGCTGCCAAGCTAGCAGAAGCGCACGATTTCATTATGCAATTGCCCCAGGAATATGACACGATTGTGGGAGAACGCGGTCAAAAACTTTCAGGAGGACAGCGGCAACGGTTGGCGATCGCCCGCGCCCTCCTCAAAGACCCACCAATTCTGATTCTGGATGAAGCCACATCTGCGGTAGACAACGAAACCGAAGCAGCCATTCAAAAATCCTTGCAAGTGATTACTCAAAATAGAACAACTATTGCGATCGCCCATCGATTGTCTACCATTCGCCACAGTCATTGTATCTATGTCATGGATAACGGTCAGACTGTGGAACAGGGCACCCACGAGGAATTGCTCGGTCACGACGGTATTTATGCTAGTCTCTGGCGAGTGCAATCGGGAATTTATCCTTAATCAATCGAGGTGAGATAAAGCAACCTTCCTGGTTCCCAAGCTCCAGCTTGGGAACCGTCTGCGGGAAGCTCCTGCTTCCCCAGAGCCAGGGAAGCAGGAGCTTCCCAGAAAGCATGACCAAGCAGGAGCTTGGTAACGAGAGGCGAAGGGCAACCTTGCTATATGAGAAGGCTGAGCGCAGTCGAAGCCTGGTATTTTTAAAGCGGCATCTTCCTTATTATGATGAAAGAAAATTTCTATCCCTCCAATGGTTTCAATCCAAGGTCAAACTGTTCTCATCACAGGAGCCAGCAGCGGCATCGGGGCGGCTTGTGCTCAGGTGTTTGCTGAAGCTGGCACGCGGCTGATTCTCACCGCTCGTCGTCTCGATCGCCTAGAAAAACTGGCAGCAGACTTGGAGCAGCAATTTGGTGGATCGGTTCAGTCCCTAACGTTAGATGTCTGCGATCGCGCTCAAGTCACTGCTACTCTGGCTAATCTGCCGCAAGGCGGACGGGTAGATATTTTGATCAACAATGCCGGCCTCAGTCGGGGATTGGATAAATTACACAAGGGTCATTTGGAAGACTGGGAGGAGATGATCGACACCAATATTAAAGGCTTGCTGTACGTCACTCGCGCTTTGTTGCCTGGGATGATTAGTCGGGGACAAGGACATGTGATCAACATCGGTTCGATCGCCGGACATCAAGCCTATCCCAATGGCAATGTCTATTGTGCGACAAAGGCAGCGGTGCGGACGTTGTCTCAGGGCTTGAAGATGGATTTGCTAGGCACACCAATTCGGGTGAGTTGTATCGATCCGGGATTGGTCGAAACCGAGTTTAGTCAGGTGCGGTTTCGCGGCGATCGCGAGCGAGCAGCCCAGGTATACCAGGGACTCACCCCCTTGACTGCTCCAGATGTAGCCGAAACCGTGTTGTTTTGTGCGACCCGTCCTGCCCACGTCAACATCAGCGAACTCCTCGTTGTCTGTACTGATCAAGCCAGTGCCACAATGGTGCATCGTAGACCGCAATCCTAGAGGAGCAACACATGGAACTGATTCATAATCCTGGCGACTCTCATGGGCATGCAGTCTACATCCTCAAGAAAATAGCAGCAGCACTGGTTGCCGCTGATGCTCAATGATTGGCTCAATGATTGGCTCAATGATGGGATATTGACCCGTCCTGATGGGCTTATCGTCTGCGAGCCTTGCTGACCATCTTGCGAGAGAACCGTAAGTTCAAATTTTCTTCATCGGCCCATTCCTGCAAAATCCGATAAAACATTTGCCGATCCTCGGATTGCAACACGGCGGTTTGATCAGCCGTTTCAATCACGTAAGGATAACCACTACCAATGATCACTTCTCCGCGTACCCAATCCAACACGCGATCGAGAAAACCCACTTCGTAGACCCATAGAGGAATTTCCAAACGGGCTGGGTATCCTTCTCGTGTAGTTTTGAGATAGGTAAAAGCTACCTGATCTCGTTGATCGCCGTATTCTCGTAAAATTCCCGATCGCTGACATTGAAATAAAGGAGTGCGATCGCCCCATTCCATTGCCTTACCAAACAATTGAGCATCGTGAATTGATTGGGACTCCGGCAAATCAAACAAATTTTGCAACATTACTGCCAAATCCTGAGCATAGGTAGTGTCGATGTAGGCAACGAGAGGAACCCGATATTTCTCGCTACTTTGCAACAGATTCACCAAACAGTTCACATAAAATCGGCGGCTCTCGGCATCAAAGGCTTCAGCAAATGTAGCCACTAAGGAACCATCCAGAAACACCAAAACATCCTGAGCATTGGGATGGGCTGCCATGTACTCAATCAAGCGTTCGGTTTCCATCTCAAACCGTCGCATACTGACTCGACGATCTACAGGATCACCGCTATTTCCCACCTGCATATCCTGGGGTGTCATAATATCCAGTCGGATATCCTTCTCATAATCCCCAGTAGACAAATGGGGATTTTCAAACCAGCCAATTTGCACGAGAGCAACCGGAATCGATAAATCTTTATTGGGATAAATTTGTGACCCATCGACAGCAAAGGTGGTAATCCCCATCAGGCGATCGCGCACCCAATTGAGACTTTGCTCCCGACTCTGCCACACCAAATGACAGGGAATGATCCCTTCTGGAGCCTGACTCAAAGACTCTAAGGGACGAGCACCCAAATCACCAGAATGCTGACTCAGCATTTGAGCTAAGGTTTTATCAGGCAAACTCACAATCTTGGACAGTGCCTCACGATACTGCTGTAAATCGCGCAGTGCCTCCCGGTTGAATGCAGTAAAATCCTCGCGTTTCGCACTGAGTCTGTCTCGAATTTGGGATGGCTTCAAGGTCATAACAATTCAGAACGGCAAAAAATAAGCAGAGATAATCTCAGTATAAATTGCTCAATTGCCACGAAATGGATTTCTTCCCCTCCTTCCCTTGCTCCAGCTTGGGAAGGCTCCTCTGGGATAGCTTCTAGCATCCTTAACATCTCAACATGTTAAAGACTATTTCAATCTGTTCACATCCCAGCGCCAATTCACCAGAACCGTGAAACCTCCGTGGTAGGATGCACTAAGCTTCTTGTAACGATTTTGATGCATTTCAATAGGCTGCATCAATTCATTTCTATGGGTCGCTGGGTTTATTCTGCCGCATTCCTCAACTCGCTTGATGAATCTATCAGAATCCAGACTCCAAAGCTCATAGATGCAAGGAGTGTTCCATCTATAAAGAGATTTGGGAGAGAATCCTTTGGCACTACGGGTTGCTGTTGTTGGATCGGGTCCAGCAGGTTCCTCCGCTGCTGAGACATTAGCAAAAGCCGGAATTGAAACCTTTTTGATTGAACGCAAGCTAGACAACGCTAAACCGTGTGGAGGGGCAATTCCCTTGTGCATGGTGAGCGAATTTGATTTGCCGTCTGAAATCATCGATCGCCGTGTGCGAAAAATGAAGATGATTTCGCCTTCTAATATTGAAGTCAACATCGGCAGCACACTCAAAGACGACGAGTACATTGGTATGTGCCGTCGGGAAGTATTGGATGGCTTCCTGCGCGATCGCGCCCACAAACTAGGAGCCAAACTAATCAACGGTACGGTTTATGGGTTAGACATTCCCACCCAACCCAATCAACCCTACACACTCCATTACGCGGATCACTCCGATGGCAGCGTCGCAGGCAATGCCAAAACCTTGCAGGTCGATGTGGTAATTGGTGCCGATGGGGCCAATTCTCGGATCGCTAAAGCCATTGATGCAGGCGATTATAACTACGCGATCGCTTTCCAGGAGCGCATTCGGCTACCGGAAGACAAAATGGCTTACTACGAAGAACTGGCCGAGATGTATGTCGGCGATGATGTCTCGCCTGACTTCTACGCCTGGGTCTTCCCCAAGTATGATCACGTTGCCGTGGGCACGGGCACGATGAAGGTCAACAAAGCCGACATCAAAAAGCTGCAAGCGGGCATTCGCGCCCGGGCAGCTAAACGGTTAGAAGGCGGCCAGATCATCAAAGTAGAAGCGCATCCAATTCCCGAACATCCTCGCCCTCGCCGAGTTGTAGGTCGGGTAGCACTGGTGGGCGATGCGGCCGGCACTGTAACCAAATCCTCTGGAGAAGGTATCTACTTTGCTGCTAAATCTGGACGCATGTGTGCTGAGGCGATCGTTGAGTTTTCCCATCAGGGCGAACGAATTCCGCAAGAAGCCGATCTTAAGGTCTACATCAAGCGCTGGGATAGGATGTATGGACTGACCTACAAGGTGCTGGATCTCTTACAGACGGTTTTCTACCGCTCGGATGCTACCCGCGAAGCCTTTGTTGAGATGTGTGCTGACATGGATGTGCAAAAGCTGACCTTTGACAGCTATCTTTACAAAACCGTAGTTCCCGCGAACCCCTTGATCCAACTCAAGATCACGGCTAAAACCCTGGGTAGCCTGTTGAGAGGCAACGCCCTCGCTCCATAATGGGGTTCTCCCAAACAACTAAGGTTTTTCAGGGGCTATGCCTCTGAAAAACCTTAGTTGTCAGGTGAATAGTTGCGTAGAAATAGTTGCATAGAGTAGATAGCCCCACCCACTAAATAGGCAGTAGATTTCCGCCTCAGCCTATTATTGTTCTGTCAGGGAAGTTTTGAGGGGTCTGTGACCCCTCAAAACTTCCTTGAATTTAATTTTGATTGGCAGGATACCCCGCAAATCAAAGCAAATCAAAATTGACAGACCACTAGATAGGAGCTTGCAGTTGCGCTTGCTCAATTTGGGCGATCGCATTCAACAACTCCCGCAAGATTAGCCAAACCTGCCCATCTTTCAATTGCATCCGATCCCAATTGGTTAGCTTACTCTTCATATCGCCTTGGAAAGCTGATGTTAACTGCCTCTCTGTTTTTTCATCCCCTAAGTACTCGCCTAATGTAGGACCAACCACATCTTTCCACATCAGGCTAACTAATGTGGTGGGCTGACCGAGTTCCACGCAGTCCAAAAACCATTGCAAAATGTCTACCAAACGAATCGTCTCTTTGACAGGGGCGGGAAACAGATAATCCATCCCCTCTTTGCATTGGCAATAGAAGTCAATAAACAAAACCGAAGCAGCATCAGTGTATTGAGACTTGAGTTGTTGAACTTGCTGGATGAGTTGTTTGGTTGCAGGTGTAATATCCATCGGCAATCCTGAGTAAAGCAATGACAAGACCGTATCATCAATCTTGCGAGAGTGAGTGATGGCTGGACTACAAGACAAACTGGGCGCTTTTCCAGGAATTCTCCTGGCTGCTGGAGCGCGAGAATGATAAGAAACAGGAGAGAATACTAGAGTTGGAAGATTACGCTTCCGCCTAACCCTTTCACCCATCTCCAATGGTCTGACGCTTATGGCTAAACGGGCATTACTGTTAGTCAATCGACACGCCCGCAAAGGGCAAAAAAACTTTGCTCAGGCCGTGGATGCCTTAAACACTTTAGATTTTGAGTTATTCACCGCCCCGCTGAAAGATCCCCAATCTCTTCCTAAACTGGTTCAGCAATATCAGGAACAAATAGATGTCGTGATTGTTGGCGGCGGGGATGGCACCTTAAATGCCGTGGTTGATGCTTTGGTCGAAGCTCAATTACCATTGGGAGTTATCCCTTTGGGCACAGCCAATGATTTAGCCCGGACGCTCCACATTCCTCTGACGATTCCAGAAGCCTGTCGAGTCATTGCCAATGGTAAATTACAGGCGATCGACCTTGGTTGGGTCAATGGCAAGTATTTTTTCAACGTTGCCAGTCTAGGATTAAGTGTTAGCATGACTGAGCGTTTATCTAAGGGAGCTAAGCAGCGCTGGGGCGTTTTGGCCTACGCTCTGGCGGCGGCTCAAGTCTTGGGGCAAACCCGCTCTTTTCCGGCCGAAATTCGGCAAGCGGGTCAATCCACCTCAGTCCACACAATTCAAATTGCTGTCGGCAATGGTCGCTATTACGGTGGCGGTATGGCTGTCGCCGATGATGCCACAATCGACGATCAACGTCTGGATGTGTACAGCCTGGAGTTGCAACATTGGTGGCAAGTTTTTCCACTGCTGTTTACATTACCCAAAGGACAGCATGATAGCCATCCCTGGGTGCGATCGCTGCGTTGCCAAGATGTGGAAATTCTCACTCCTCAGCATGCTTACGCGATTAATACTGATGGTGAATTGACGCGATCGACTCCAGCCCGCTTCCGAGTTGTACCTAAAGCGTTGCGAGTCTTTGTACCTTCTGGATGAGACTGCTTTGAATGCTACTTGGCAATGCAACGCTTAAGGAGATTTCCGAGAAAGAAGATCCCCAATTTTGGGGAGAAGGGCATAGGGGTTCTGCACCTTTCCCCAAAAAATGGGTGGTTGTTTTCAAGAAATCTCTTAAATTCTGAAGCATACTACAGTTGACACGACAAGCATAAGCCGTGTTCTACCTGCTACTTTACAAGAAAACAACATTTACAGGAAAGCAACATGGATCATGGGAGCAAGATTTCAACCTCGCGACCTAGTGACTGGCTCTTACAACACCGTAGAAAGATAACTTCCCAACTGGGCGAAGATGGCATTCTGGAAAAAGTTTTTGAAATCATTCCTGACCTCAATCACTGGTGTGTTGAATTTGGCGCAGGTGATGGACAAACCTTGAGCAATACCTACCATTTGATCAATCAGCAGGGGTGGTCGTCCGTACAAATTGAAGCCAACTCACTTTTGTATGAAGCATTAGCCAGTCGATATAGCGACAGAGATGAAGTCATTTGTTTGAATCGAGTCATCAGCTTTACTGGAGACAACACTCTGGATCAGGTTCTGCAAATGACTCCAATTCCTTTGAACTTTGATTTCCTTTCCATTGATATCGATGGCAATGACTATCACGTTTGGGACTCTCTTAAACTCTACCGCCCTAAACTGATCGTGATTGAATTTAACCCTACCATCCCCCACTATGTTTCATACGTACAACCCAAGGAGGTAGAGGTCTATCAGGGATCATCTCTATGCGCTTTACAACAGCTCGGACAAGAAAAGGGGTACGAATTGATTGCATCTACAGAATGGAATGGCTTTTTTGTTGACTCAAAATACTTTCCACTATTTGAGATTCAAGATAATTCCATCTGGCAAATGAACCAGAACTACCAGTTTTGGACTTTTGTGTTTCAACTCTACGACGGTACAGTCGTCGTTGGCGGCTGTAACAAATTGCTCTGGCACAATGTCGAAGTTGATTTAGAAGCAATCCAGGAAATGATTCAAGTCCTACCTCCAGAAGAACGATGGTATCCAGGACAAGTGCCCAACAAGTAGATCTTCTATGATAGGCTTTCATCACAAACAAAACTTCAGATTCTTGCCCCCAAGTCAGCTTCTATCTCCAAGGGTTTAAGGAGCCTGATGGAGTCCTTTGTCAGTGAATCATCTTGCCTAATGTAATTTTGATCTCCTGATTGGGCACTCTGGGCTGGATTGGAGTGTTCCTAAAATCGTTTCTGCAAAGGGTATGCTAACCAGTGTTGATCGTCTCCTATTTGTCCGAAAGGTTCCAATTTTCAAAGAGCTACGCGATGATTTTTTAGTTCGCTTGGCTTCTATCATGGACGAGCTTTCGTTTCCCAATAAACACACTATCTTTAAGCAAGGACAAGAGGGGCGATCGCTTTACATCCTCGTATCAGGGCGGGTCAAAGTGCATCTGGGCGATCGCGAACTGGCTCGATTAGAAAAAGGGGCTTGCTTTGGAGAAATGTCGTTGTTTGATGCTGAGCCTCGCTCTGCTTCTATCACCACACTAGAAGTCTGTGATTGTCTCGTGCTAACCCAGCAACAATTATATGAGGCGATCGACGAAACCCCAGAGATTGCCATTAACATCATCCGCCTCTTGTCTCGTCGCATCCGGGAACTGAACGCCAAAATCAACGCTCAACAAGAGAATAACAACCGTTCTGTGCCATCTTTGCGGGAGGTCGGGAGATAGGGAGGTTGGGAGATAGGGAGAAAGTGATTGATAGATAAGGTAGTTAAATAATTTTCCTCCCTCCCCCTTCTCCCTCCCAAAATCTGATATAAAGCTTCCCTCAAATTTTCCTTTTGAACTAGCGCTTTACTTGCGGCTTAAGCTATCTTATGCCTCTAGTGTCTATCGTCCTGATGACAGAGAATCGTGTCCAGAGCTTTAGACTGAGCGGCTGAAGTATAAAAGGAAAATGAACGGAGAGTGACTACATGGTTTGGGCTGAAAATTTGTTGCTATTAACTATTTCACCCGCAGAAGCAACCCCTGTTACGGCAGATTTGAATTTGTTTCAAGCGATCGTCTTGGGCATAGTTCAGGGATTGACGGAGTTTCTGCCCATCAGCAGTACTGGCCATTTGAAAGCTGTACCTGTTGCCCTCGGTTGGGGCGATCCGGGTGTTTCCTTTACCGCTGTAATTCAGCTAGGCAGTATCGCCGCGATTCTCTGGTACTTCTGGGGTGATTTGACTCAGGTGACTTCGGGCATGATTCGCGCTATCCGGCAAAAAGATTTCAAATCTCATGATTTCCGCCTGGGATTGGGGATTTTAATTGGCACGGTGCCGATTCTATTCTTTGGCATTTTGATCAAATTATTTATCCCTGATTTCGATCGCTCCCCACTTCGCAGTATGGTGGCGATCGCGTTTGCTTCCATCGTCATGTCCTTACTCCTGGCCCTGGCAGAAAAAATTGGTCAACGTCAGCGGCAATATGAAGGCTTGGGTACGTCGGACGGTATCTTGATGGGATTTGCTCAAGCGCTGGCTTTGATTCCAGGGGTGTCTCGCTCTGGGTCTACATTAACTGCTGGTTTATTTATGGGTCTGGAACGGGCGGCTGCCGCTCGGTTTTCGTTTCTTTTGGGCATTCCTGCCATCACAATTGCAGGTTTAGTGGAGTTACCAGAATTGCTTAAATCAGGTTTGACTGATACTGGCTTGCTGCCTGCAATCGGTGGGATAATTGCGGCGATCGTGTCTTCTTATCTGGCGATCGCCTGGTTGCTTCAGTATCTAAAAAATCGGAGCACCTGGATCTTTGTCTGGTATCGGTTGGGGTTTGGTTTGGCAATTCTGACTGGTGTGACTTTTGGCGTGTTGCGAAATATCTAACTTTCCAGAACTTAAAGTTAACCAGAGACACAGAGTCAGGACTTACGCAGTTGGGGATTTGTAGGGCGCAACGCGCCCTACAAATCCCCAACTATTTCGGTTTTTCGCACGAAGTGCGTCAGTCCAAAGAGTTATAGCTGTAGCCATTTTTCTAAGGACGTTTTTGTGGGGGCGCGTCGCGCCCCCACAAAAACGTCCTTGTCCTAACCGCCGTGGCTACGGCTATATTTGGCATTCCCGTTGGGTTGTCTGAGTTAGGATAGGACTAAAAGCCTTCAGAGCAGGATGGCATCCTGTCAGTGTAGACCTGACCCATGAGCGAACGTTCGATTCAACCAGCCCGAATTACTAAAGTCTTACCCGATTCCATTGCTGCTGAAGTAGGGTTTGAGGTGGGCGATCGCCTGGTTTCGATTAATGGCGATCGCCCTCGTGACTTGATTGACTACCAGTTTCTCTGCGCTGATGAAGTGTTAGATTTAGAAGCCCTGGATGCAGCGGGTCAAACTCATCGGCTGGAAATTGAAAAAGACTATGACGAAGATCTCGGTCTGGAATTTGAGACGGCTCTGTTTGATGGTTTAATCCAATGCAACAACCGCTGCCCGTTTTGCTTTATCGACCAGCAACCGTCAGGAATGCGGGATACGCTTTATCTGAAAGATGACGACTATCGCCTCAGTTTTCTCTACGGTAGCTACCTAACTTTGACCAATCTGCCGCAACGAGAATGGCAGCGGATCGCTCGTTTGCGACTCTCGCCGCTCTATGTTTCGGTTCATGCCACAGAACCAGAGGTGCGATCGCGCCTGCTCAAAAATCCTCGTGCGACCCAACTACTAAATCAATTGCAATGGTTTCAAGATCATCAACTGCAAATACATGCCCAAGTCGTGCTGTGTCCAGGCATCAACGACAGTCAGCACCTGACCCGCACGCTATTGGATCTAGCTCAATTTCACCAGGGTGAGATTCCCGCAGTTGCATCGGTGGCTGTGGTTCCTGTGGGGCTAACCCGCTTTCGCCCCCCAGAAGATGAACTGAGTCCAGTGACTCCAGCTAAAGCTAGGGAAGTGATTGCCCAAGTGCAAGCTCTGCAACAGAAATTTAATCAGCAGTTGGGCACCACATTTGCCTGGTTGGCTGATGAGTGGTTCCTGATTGCTCAACAGGAATTGCCCCCGGAATCTCACTACGAGGACTACCCTCAAATCGGCAACGGAGTTGGTTCTATCCGGCAGTTCTTAAAACAGTTTCAGCAAGCAGCAAAGCGTTTACCCCAACAAATTGAGCCACCCAAGGCTCTCACATGGGTTGTGGGCAATGCTGTAGAACAGGCATTTCAACCAATTCTGCATCGTCTCAATCAGGTAGAAGGATTGCACATCAACCTGGTTGCAACTCATAGCGATTATTGGGGACAGGAAATTACAGTCACCGGATTGCTGACCGGGCATGATCTGTTAATGGCTCTACAAAATCGAGATTTAGGAGATGGCATGCTTTTGCCTGCGTTGATGTTAAAGCATGATGACACACGGTTTCTGGACGATCGCACAGTTGAGCAAGTCGCCCAAACTCTGAACACCACCATTTGGATTGTGCAGGACGTAAATCATCTGGTTGATATGATCATAAATATGTAAAATGCCAATCTTACACTCATCAACTCGGCACTAGTGGCCTGTCAATTTTGATTTGCGGGGTATGCCGCAAATCAAAATTAAATTAAGGAAATTTTTGAGGGGTCATAGATCCCTCAAAAATTTCTTGACAGAACACTAGTAGTCTGTCAATTTTTATTTGACAGGGAACCCGTCAAATAAAAATTGAACTTAAGGAATTTTTGACGGGTTACAACCCGTCAAAAATTCCTTGACAGACCACCAGATGTGGTTGCAGTATCCTTATCCTGTGCAAGGAGATAGATGTTACTGCTCTTGTTGCACGAAATCTCGAATGACCGTCGGTAAGGTCGGTAGCTCTGGATATGGCAAGAAGCCAGCGATTAAACCAATGATGAGAAATAGGCACAGAACATTCGCAAGTTTGGGTGCTGTGGAATCCATGATTTTTTCCTCAAATACAGATCGAGTCATCAATGCTCATTGAAATTGGATAAGAAGGACAACCCGCGTTCCTGTAATTTGGCAGCAAGGACAATCAAATCTAGCTCTCAGACACAATCAATGTATTGCTTGAGAACTTTTGGATTTGATGCAATTCACGCGATTTAACAACAATTGCGATCGCCGCGATTCCGCAAAGAGTGAGGCATTGCTTAATAGAACATAAGTTACTGTGACCCACCCTCCTTAAAGGTGGCGTTCTTGCCACGCTCTCATCTTGCCAGGATTGAGCAAACCATAGGGGTCTACCTCTTCTTTGAAGGCAAGTTGTACTGGGTCAATGGCTTTGCGACCGCCATCCTCCAGGATGTAGGTGTGGGGATTGGCGATGAAGGCTCCCTGCTCTTCGTGATACCGGATGATGTCTGCTAGCCGCTCAGGTGTCGTGAATTGCACCAACTGTAAGGCAGCGGGAATGACGGCTCCGTGGACGCGAAAGAATTCCAAATGCATCATCACCTCGTTACCAAAGTGGTGATACATATGTTCAACTAGTTTTAATTCTTGATCGTGAGGAAACAGGGTTTGCAGATAGGTTAAGTTTGGGTCAACGCTGCGAGCATGAAGGGTTGTATGATTCCAGGTGAACTCTGCGATCGCCACTCCTTTACTGGCTTCCTGGGCCGTTTTTTGATAGCAAATTGTGCCCCGAAATTCTTTAACTAATTCTGCAAAGGGTTCTAAACAAGGCTCTGCAATCATCAGCAGGGCACAGTGAACGTTCGCAGGAATGTGGCTCTTCAGGGCAGCGAAAAAGTTGGGAATGGGGTCAGCACAGATGCAAATCAGTTTTTTGATGATGCCATCTGCATCGCCTAAGGTCTGTCCAAAGTGGGCTGCGGTCATGAAGTCTGGGAAGGCGACTATGACTTCTGCCCAGGCATAGGCAGGCCCCAGAGGAATTTCTAATTCAGTAATAATGCCATTCGTGCCGTAGGCATGGTTAACTTTTTGCACCGCATCACCCCGCAGCGCCATCACTCGTGGCTCATCTTCTAGGGTGACAACTCGTACTGCTAAAAGGTTGCCGCGATCGCGCAGTTGTCCATAAGTAATCGAGCCAATGCCACCACTGCCACCGCCGATAAATCCCCCAATCGTAGCTGTTCGATACGTGGAAGGAGCCATGCGGATTTCCCAGCCAATTGCTCGTGTCTGCCTATCTAGCGCTGCCAATTTCACTCCAGGTTCCACACAGGCGATGCCAGGTTTCACCCACTTTACCGTTTGCATTCGCGTCATATCTAACACGACTCCCCCCTGCAAGGGCACGCACTGTCCATAGTTGCCTGTGCCCGCACCCCGCACTGTCAAAGGGATGCGCTGCTGCACACAGGCTTTAGCAACGGTTAAGACTTCCGCTTCGTTGGTCGGACGCACGACTACTGCTGCGGTTTTGTCGGCTAATAGAGGTTGCAGGATGGGACTGAAGGTGTGATAGTCCTGAGACAACTTAGCCACTTGCACGGGATCGCGGATGATTTCAATGCCATCCAGGGCGATCGCGAAGGTCTGCCAATCGATTGGCGGTCTGGCAGTTTCAACGGATGTACTTTCATTGATTGGCAGTGCTGTCATTCCCCAACCTCCAACGGTGTTTAGATGCTCATTTCTAGGCGTTGCTGATTTTTAGGATTTTTTTAGACGTGAAACCAAAGGTTTCACGTCTAAAAAAATCCATCTATTTAGCAATACCCATTTCTATTCTGAGGGGTGAAAGAGGCACTTTTCGATATCTATTAGACAAATTCCAGCAAAAAATCATAGACAGACTCAGACTGATACAGCATAAGGGGTTATGCTGTATCCTCTGTGTTTCAGAATTCGGCGTTGCTTAATGAAGGAATGATTTTGAACGTGAAACCTTTGGTTTCACGTTCAAAATCATCCTCTAAATCAGCAACACCCAACATAACTCACTCGCTTATGCCAGATGCCAATTGCTTTTGTGGCAGTGTCAACTTCAGCGGGCGATCGGGCTTGGATCTTAGAAGCATTTGTGTAACTTGATAGGCAATTGGGGCTGTCATCCCTTAGATTTTAGAGAAGTCTAATTGCTGTCCCTGTTGGATCACTGTTGAGAATGCTGCCATCCCTGCAAAAAACCTTTGGTAAACCCCAGTTAATTTGGAGTCTGTTGATCTTCCTGACCTGTCTATTTGTCTATCTGGCAAATGGTGAAACGGTCAGTTCGACTGATAATATTTCCAGTTCATTGCTGGCATTCAATTGGCTAGACAACCACACACTGAACTTTGACCTGCTCAGAGGAACTCGGCACATTCAAATCAATGGTGTGCCCAGGCACTATTTGACAGAAGCGCCCAATGGTCATCTGACTTCGACCTATCCCATTGGCAATGCCATTGTCACCTTTCCCCTCTATGCTCTGTTCTATCTCCATCTCAAGTTGCAGGCATTCTTTCAAACGGGTGTAATTGAGTCGGGTTTGCTGAATCTGGCTGACCCTGGGTTTAATGTCGATCGCAAAACCTATGAAAAACTGGCAGCCAGCATTGTGGCGGCGTTGTCAGTGGTGATTTTTTATCTGGCGGTGCGGCTGAAGTTTTCGCAAAACACAGCCATCTTGACCAGTTTTATTTTTGCCTTTGCCACCACGACCTGGGCAATTAGTTCTCAGGGATTGTGGCAACATGGCAGCGCTAATTTGCTGATGGTCAGTATAATTTTGTGTTTACTGAAGGCGAATCGATCGCTAGGAACGCAACGCAGAATTCTGTTAGTCGTTGCTGGTTTCCTTTGTGGGCTGCTACCTGGTACTCGCACATCAAGTTTGCTATATGCTGTGGCCATTGTCCTCTATGTGCTACTTGTGTATCGTAGGGAAGCGATGTTCTTCCTGCTAGGATTACCTGCTGTTCTCTTCAATGCCAGTTGGAATCTTTACTACTTCGGATTCAGCCTGCGAAACGTGTTGGTGGGTGGTTACTCCAGTATGGCCACTCAGGGATCATTTACCGAAAAGTTTTATATTTGGACACCGCAGCAATTTAGAGAAGGGTTTTGGGGACTGTTATTCAGTCCCAGTCGAGGTTGGTTGGTTTTCTCACCGATCGTTTTATTTGCCATTCCAGGAATTTATTACCTTTTCAAACGAGTTATCAAATTCAAACATCGAACAGATGAATGGCTCATCGCTTCTCTAGTACTGGCTGCATTCACCATCTTTCTACAATATTGCTTTTTTACCGTATGGGGTGGTGGAGTATGTTATGGCCCCAGGTACATGACCGATCTATTGCCTATTGCCTGCTTTTTGATCGCTTATTTTGTGGAACGAGAATTCTTTACTGCTTTACGTCTTCAATGGCAGTCAAAGCTGATTGCACTGCTGTTTGCTATGGTGTTAAGCTATTCGGTTTTCACCCAAATTGTCGGTGTGTTTGGTGTAACCAATTGGGACAATATTCCCTATGTGGCTGAACACCGGGTTTGGCAATGGCAAGACAGTCAAATTGAACGACACACGCGATCGCTGCTCCATCTAATTTCACCACCGATGGAAAAACCCGTACAGTACAAACGCAACTTGCAGGGGCAGATCCTAACCGTTAAGGATGAGCAAAATCAAGAATTGAAAAATCTTGTGGCAACTCCGTGGCAAGCTAGAATCTTGCAAGCTGACCTCCGCAATTTGGGGCGATCGCCCTGGTTTGCTTATCAAACAGGCATAATGCGCGGGCTGACGGAGGTACGAGTTCAATTTCTCGATACCAATCAACAAGTGGTTGAAACTGGGCAAACCGCAAGGCTCTATTTCACCAGTTCTGTTGAACAGGGACAAGTAGGAACAGCGATCGGCTCAGTGGAGTTCCCTATTCAACCAGGTCAATATATGATGATATTTTACCTGGTAGCCCGTGGATTAGGAGAAATGCCGGATGCCCTGGAAAAGCCGCTTTATCAAGTGCCTGTTTTGGTTCAATAATTGAATTCGCAACGGTACTCTTCACAACGTGAGTTCGATAATCGCCGTTTCAGGTCTATGGCACGATACGCCACAGATCTAAAATGGCAATTTTTTGTTGGGGCGGGCGCAGTCCGCCCCAACAAAAAACTTCTCGTCGAACTCGCGTCTTCACAGAAATTTTTTCTGCTAAAACCCCCAATAGCGGCGGGAACCTGTATCCAGGTGAACGACAGCAGGCATATTGGGATAAATGCCAATGCCGCCTGGCCACCAAGACATGAGGGCGTTGGCAATACGCCGACCACTCAGTTCTGACACCTCTATATCTACTGCCTTACCGTATAAGTGTTGGCTATTAGAAACCCCACCCACCGCAGCATTAACGGCGGGAGGACGATACCAGGAGTTGATCTGAAACGGGCGACCAATTTGATCTCTAGCTCTTTGCAATACCCGTGCTAAAGCTACGATGTTATCCACAATTTCAACCGTCTCAGGAATGCGTGTTGCCTCCCGGGTGGCC
>Ga0224722_1000069_pt1 | contig 56055 bp, 54 predicted proteins | sample Balambano_FR1_Me_FD_161646 | JGI IMG/M metagenome (GOLD analysis project Ga0224722, IMG submission 161646) | Freshwater sediment microbial communities from Lake Towuti, South Sulawesi, Indonesia - Balambano_FR1_MetaG | ecosystem: Environmental > Aquatic > Freshwater > Lake > Sediment | place...
AAAACAACGAAGCAAACGTTACGATCAAGGGTACAAATTCTTTGGGTAGCAAGCTCATCAGGATTAATCGATTAACACTTTCCTGATCTTGCTACCTTTCCTGCTCTCCAAAATGGATAAAGTCGAGATAAGGTCAGATTCAGTACCTGTGGTTACGGTTCACGTTGACGCTAGTCAGGAGATAGGGGACGAACCACCAAAATACCGATGCGGTGGGGGACTTGCTCAACATAGCGATGCAGATCAGCAGACAGAACAACCGCACCTTCAGGCGAAGCATGCAACAGCCCAATTCGCCCATTAGCACTGCGATGCACCAGTCCCGTGTGGGTTACATCTAGTCCTGGTAAATCCGTGGCGATCGCCACAATATCCCCCGAATGCAGGCGATCGTACACTTGGCGCACCTGCTGCACTGGCAAATAGGTGATGGGAACAGTTTCAAATCGAGTCTCCATCTGTTGAATGCAGGCATAGTTCTCTGCACTCGCCAAGCGGGGATAGCTAGTCCGGTTTTGACTCATGAAATTGAGTGCTTTCACCTGGACAACGCCTCCTAGTAGAGCCGTCACATCCTGCACATAACCACGCTGTTGGTTATTAGCAACCCACTCTGAGAAATAGTGCAGTCGGCTGCAGTACCCTTGCCTACGGCCATCACGATAGCGCAATGCCTGCACTTGGTCAGTAAAGTGCTCCACAGCATAGGTTTGTTGAGAAAAGCTACGTGCCAGAGCCAGCACTATTTCCACCAGCAATAAGCAGTCAAATTGGCTGAGTGAAATGACTAACGTTTCTTGAGCTGGGCGATCGAGGAGGCTAGCCTGATAGGAGCTACCCAAAAATTGCTCAGCTAGTGCTTGTACACTGCGACCGATCGGTTGTTGATGCAATTGCTGGCGTTGTGCCCATTGGGTCAACTGGCGAAAGCGCATTTTATCAGCCGCGCTCACCGCTGGTTTAGGCGTTTCTCCTTGAGCAAGCTGCTTTTCCTGAGAAGATAAGAAGCTAGGCAAAGTAGGCAGGGACACCGTGAGCCCCAGCGTCAGCGCGATCGTCCAAATTCCCCCCAGCAATCCTTGCATCTCTTCAAAGTCAGTTAAGTTAGTACACTTGAACTATCCCTGGTTTACTCTAGCACAGCTATTTAAGCAGCAATTCAGTAACTTGGCGAATTAGCTTACAAACCCGTAGGTTCATTAGTATTCAATCAGGTGTGAGCTTGCAGAAGCCATTTGGAATCCTCAGAAAGGGTCGAGTAAGCACCAAATCTTCGACGGTAGGCTCTATTAGTTCAGGAAAAGCCCATACTTAACAATTAGTTGTAGCCAACTTTACTTTGGCGCATTGCTAGCCAAGCATTACGATATTGCTCAATCCCGCTGGTTGGTAGAGGTTGCAAAAACTCACTGCGCTCCACAACTTGAGGGTCTGGCAATAGGATAGGATTTGTTTGCAGAGCACTGGGCAAGGCTGCACGATCGCCAGTCAGCAGCACCGGAGAACTTGCTCGGCTTAATAGCGCCAGTTGGGGAGCGATCGTCCCTTGCCAGCAAAAATTAATCCATTCAGCCGCTGCTTTAGAAATGGGTCTGGGCGCATTGGCTGGACGCACCCACAATTCCGACCATAATGATGTGCCTGACTTAGGTATGACGACGGCAATTTGTTGCCCTCGGTGCATCAGTGGCAGCACATCCGTAGACCAGCCTACCGCCAGCCACGTATCTTCTAACAAAAGAGGTTGCAAATAGTTGTTAGAACTGTAGAGCTTAACCTGTTGGTGGAGTTGGCGTAATTCCTCAGTTAAGGTAGGAACTTGGGTTAGGTCGATCGTATTGTAAGAGTGACCCAGCTTTTTTAATGTCAGGCCAATCACCTCACGAGCTTGGTCAGGCAGAGAAATCCGTTCTTTTAAGTCGGGTCGCCACAAGTCACTCCAATCAGTTGGGGGTTGTAGACCGCGCTCTTGAAACACGTCTTGCCGGTAGGTGATTACTGCTGTGCCCCAGCGATAGGGAGCAGCCCAAACCTTGCCAGTGGGGTTGACGGCACCATCATCGGCACGAGTCACTAGGGCTTGCCAGCGGGGAGGTAGTGTTGCCCAATTGCTCCAGTTTGCTGGATTCAGGGGTTGAATAATCTGCTGCTGAATCGCTTTCTCTAACCAGGCATCTCCCAGGGTAACCAAATCCGGCAGCGGGTCTTTGGCAGGGGTTCGTTTCCAGGATTGCAACTGAGCAAAAAGCTGCTGTAGTTGAACTTCGGGCGTAAAGCTAGTAGCTGACGAAACAGTTGCCTTTTTGAGGTAGGCTTCAAACTCACTCAGGATTTGAGCAGGAATTGACCCTTTGAGCAGCCTGACGCGCAGCGTATCGGCAGAACTACCGCAACTTTTGAGCAAGAGGCTGAGGGCACAGGTTGTTCCGCCCAAGAGGAGCGATCGCCGATTTACACTCATCTAACGTGACCTAATTTGCGAAATAACAGTTTTCCTAAGGTGACAGAAGGGAGTTGGTTGCTTGCTGAAAGCGTAGCAACTCGAGACTACGATCGCCGTAGACCCCCTCAATTTGTTCATGGCAGCAGGCAATGGCAAAGTCGTTGAGTTCTTCAGGTTCGATGCCGTACAGATCATGAAAAACATCGGCCTCGACACGGCAAAACCGGGGGCGATCGGTATAGATGCGACATTCACGGGTGTCATGGTCAAAATGAATGCACCAACCACCTTCTCCAATCAGGCTCAGGTACAGGCTAAGTTCTTCCGGAGCGAGGTAATCATCCAGGTCAGGACGGTCTATGGGATCGAGGTGGCAGCAAGCTCCACACTGTTTAACACAACGCCATGTGGCCATAGGATTGAGAAATTTTATAGTTTTGTTAACTTTCTGAGGGGAGGAGTCATCTGCCCAGATATTATGATGAACGATTACTTGAGGGATTGGTTAGCTTAACCGACTCAGCTTGGGAGGCACAATGGATTTTATTACTAATTTATTTAGTGGCATCAACTTTGAGGTGATTGCACAGCTAACCATGTTAGCGGCGATCGTAGTGGCTGGCCCAGTTGTGATCTTTTTGTTGGCAGCGCGAGGCGGCGACCTGTAATAAGTGTAGTCTAAGCCTTTTGCCTTGCTGGCAATTTCTAAGCTGGTTCGATCAGCAAAGAACCATTACAAGTATGAGAGAGTAGCAATCAGCCCGATGCATGTCGGGCTTTTTTCTTAGGCAGGTTCATTGCCTGACTGTTGCTAGCCCTAGGGGCTGTCATCAATTCCAGCTAGAATCCCAACGATGGAAAGCTTACAGCCCCTAGCCTAGCCTTTGAGGCGGGCGCGGTAAGGGCTATGCCTCAGACGTTTGACTGTTAATTGATGACGCGCCCTAAGATTTGGGTGAAATTGCCTCTACAGCGACCTTGATCAACTGATAGTAGTGGGGTTGGCAAACATCTACCTCAACGGTTTCAAGTTTGGATTTGAACAGTCGGCCAATACGTTGCCCTTGCTGCACCACTAGTACATGCCCCTGATCGTTGCGAATACGAAGTTCTTGCCCATTGGGTTGCGGCACCAGTTTGCAGGTGTAGGGGCGATCGCGATAAGTAAAGCTGGCTTGCCCATTGGGTTGGCTGGCGACTCTGGCTCCCACTAGTTCTAGCTCTAGGGTGGTTTCCCCTTGCCACTCGTTTGTGCGAAGCCGATAGGCAATATCGATCGGGGAAGGTAGCGGCAAAAATTCGCCCCAGCGCCAAGCGATCGCCGTGAATTTCTGTTCTGGCGGGGAGGGTGCATCTTGGCTGAGGGTAAGCTTGAGGTGGCCGCTGCCAATTCGTTTCTGGTCACAAACGCGCACATTAGCTGCCCAGAAGATGGGGTCAGGGTTGCCAATGCCGCAGGGGTGCAGTTGATTGAGTTGGTGATAGAGGCTGAAGTCCACTTGAGCAAGGGAGGCTTCGACGTCAATACACACCAGCGGTTTCAGGTGGTCGGGCTGAAGGCACTGCTGGGCAAAGGTACTAAGGCGCGATCGCAAGTCTGGCAAGTGTCTGGCTTGTAAGGTAAAGCCGCCTGCTGCTCGGTGGCCGCCATGTTTTTCCAGTAAGTCTTTACAGAATTCCAGCGCATCAAACACATTGAATTCGGGAATGCCACGTGCCGAACCACGGATTAGTGTTTGAGCCTCGTCCTCATAGGTGCCAATAAAAACCGGAACGCCATAGCGCTCGACCAACCGTGATGCCACGATGCCAATTACCCCATGGTGCCAACCGGCCTGTACCGGCACCAGCACATAGTTGGTCTGAGCATCGAAGTTAGCCTCGCACAGCGCGATCGCCTCCTGCTCAATCTCTTCACACAGTTGCTGCCGTTGCTGGTTAATTTGTTCACACTGCATTGCCCGCTCCAGCGCCACGCCCTCATCATCAGTAGTTAGCAGTTCAATCACAATTTGAGGATCTGCCAAGCGCCCAACGGCATTGATGCGAGGGCCAAGCCGAAAGCCGATCGCCTCTGGTTTCAGATTTTTTTCACCACTCAGCCCTGTCACTTGAATCAGGGCTTGTACTCCTGCCAGGTGAGACTGGGGTAATTGGCTCAGCCCTTGCCTTACCCAACGCCGGTTCACACCCGTCAGCGGCGCTAAATCGGCGATCGTTCCCAATGTAAACAGCTCCAGTAGGGAATAAACCAGGTATGGATCGCTACCAAAGTGGGCTAGGGAGGAGGCTACCACGTAGGCCACGCCAACGCCAGCTAATCCCCGATAGGGAGATGTTTCGGGCAGTTGCTTTGGATTCAAGATAGCGTTGGCGTTAGGCAATTTTGGGGGCAGGTCATGGTGGTCGGTGATGATAACATTTATGCCTAACTCGCGCGCATGAGCGATCGGCTCATGCGCCGCAATGCCGTTGTCCACTGTCAAAATCAGGCGCACGCCTTCCTCAAAAAACTCTTCCACCATGCGCTGATTCAGGCCATAGCCTTCAGTCATGCGGCTGGGAATGGCGTAATCAACCTGGGCACCGAGCGATCGCAGCGATCGCAACAACAGGGCTGTACTGGTCATGCCATCCGCATCGTAATCTCCACAAATGGCGATGGTATGGCCTTGATTGATCGCATTAATCAACAGTTCCAGACACAGGGGCAAATCGGCAAAATCTTCTAGGGGCGAGGGCAGCGCTTGCAACGCCGGGTCGAGAAACAGCCGCGCTTGCTCAGGCGTCTCCACTCCCCGATGTAGCAATACCTGCGCCACCAACGGTGACACATCCACAGCTTGGGCAATCTCAGCCGCCCTTCCTGCATCGGCAGTTGCAATTTGCCAACGCTGTTGCGGTAAATTTACACGGTTAGAGCTAATTGGGTCGGTCACGGGTTGATTCATCACCACAGGTTTGCCATTATCAGAACTATTCAAGCAGACAAGCCTGACAATCGAGATAAGCTGCCAATAGCCTTAACCAATTGTAAGCAGCGAAAACAGGCACCGATCTTGTTGAAGACGACTGTTTTTACTCAGACACAGCCACATCCAGCTAGCTGGACAACTAAGCAAGCAGCAAGGCAACAATGAGGCAAGGCAACAATGAGGATGGGGTGAGGATGGGGTGAGGATGGGGTATGGATCCGGCTGAAACCAGAGAGAATTTGTCCCAGGTGATTGCCAGGTTCATGGAACAGGCTGGTTGGACGGTGGTGCTGCCTACAACCGGTGAGAAGGGCTATGCACTAGAAGCAAGCAAGGGTAGCGATCGCGTCGCTGTGCAGGTCATCCAGCAACGGGGTAAAGTCCGAGTCCCACAGATTGAGCAATTTCTCAGTTTTTTGGAGCGGCCAGAGGCCGATCGCTTCACCCGTGGCCTGCTGGTCACTGGGATAGGTTACGCAGAAGCTGCCTTGGCCTACTTTGCCAGCGTCGGTAAGCTCACTGTGCGGTTAGCTGTGTTTCGCGACGGCAAAATGATTCCCGTGGATGATCCTAAACCTCAGCCGCGCGATCGTCCCATTTCTTACATCGGCGTGTTTACCTGCAAAGGCGGCGTTGGCAAAACCACCATCAGCGCCCACTTGGCTGGAGCATTTGCCCTGTCAGGCTACGATGTTGCCCTGATTGACCTGGATCCTCAAAAAAACCTCTCTACCCTGTTGGGTGGCGGCATCACTGTCAGCACTGACAAACATAGTCCCGGCAACAGCATTACCATTTACCCTGCTGAAGCCTGGAACAGCTTTCAGCCCCCTAGTCGAATTCGGATGGTCGTCTGCGACTGTTCTCCTGTGTTTGAGGAAAATCCGATCGACCTAGTAGAAAAATTTGCCTATTGCCTCATTCCCACCACCCTCAACCCGCTGGGATTGAACAAAAACGGACAGGTGATTCGCAATACCCTGCAAGCCATTCGCCGAGTAAACCAGCAAGCCTCGCTCTTTGTGCTGATCAACAACTACTTTGAAGACGAAACCCACAAGGGGCATGTGCTAAAAGAGCAGTACCAGCGCTACTTTGCCGAACTCTCTGCTGAAGATAAGCAATTCTATTTCATTGACCCCAGCCAAGTGGCTATTCGCAATAGTAAACAGTTGTTTTATTGGGGGTATCACATCTATAGCGGCACGCCAGCAGAACTAGCCTTTGCCTCCGTGGGCGGTCGCTGTCTGCCCAAAGCCGACTTTTTGAACCTAGTAGACTATCTGGAGAATCATGCCGATTTGCAATATTTGAAACCGTAATACCCCAATCTAAGTCTGTAGAATCCATCTCAGTTTTTTCGCTAGAAACGTTCAGCTTTACCGACTCTATGAATCTACCGCTTCCCTCAACCACAGAACATTGGAGACAGCGCTCTGGTTATTTAAATCCAGGCTATTCCGATTTTGAATCAGTGCACATTCTCCTGGGACGATTTTTGGCCGATCGCCACTCTGCGGATCCGCTGCCAGATACCTCCCTGCTACTGGAAAATGCCCGCTTTGATTGGGGTCAAGGTCACCCTCTGGAAAAGGTCATCACAACTCCAACTGATTTGGAATGGTTGCTAAAATACCCAGCGTTAGTTCGTAATGCCGTCACCATCATTGAACCCTGGGAGCACGTGGGGCACAACCCACTAGGCGAAGCCGTCCGAGCCTCGCTCAATGTGGCTTACATCGTTCAGAAACTGGCTGACTGTGATTCCATTTTGTTTCCACTGTGGGCATCTGGCCTGCTCGATCTAGAGGTAATCATTCCGCTGATTACGTCTGGATTGGCGGTTGTAGTGGAAGGGGGCGATCCCTCTGTGCGAGATGGCTCTACATTTGCAGATGGTCAGTGTTCTCTCAATCAACTGCATCAAGTGGTGGAAAAGCTGTTGCTATCGCGATCGCCCACCAGCGCCTTAGCGTTATTTATTTGTTTGGGACATCAACTGGCCGCCCAAGGGCACATCAATTTACTCAAACGAGCCGTGAAGCAGGTTCTAGAACTCGATTCGCTAGCTAGGGATAGGGATGGAAAAGCCCTAAAAGCCTTGAAGAGTGCTTGTCAGCAGATTCAAGACATTGGCCAATCCCTCAAAGTCATCAAGAAAACAGGACATCTAATTGCAGAAGGTTGGGATCATCCAGAGTTTGCCGTTGGCCCCAATGAAAGTAAAGAAGTTGGCGATCGCCGCTTGCACCATTACCAGTCTCCTGATCAAGACGCATCGTGGATTCCGCCAGCGTTGATCCAGGCTCACGAACTCACAGCCGATGAGTATGTAGGCGTCATTGATACAGCCATTCAATATGAGCGCGAAATCAATATTTCTATGTTTCACTCCGATGAAGTGAACGAAGAGGCTATTTTGTTTGCCAATTGGGCCTATCGCTTGCTGCATGAAACGATCGTGCCCCATCGAGCTGTGCTGGCAGGCAGCCAACTATCCTGGTTAATTCAGCTACCAGATGCTGTGGAGATTCTGTGTTCTACGGCGATCGCGGGTGAAATTGTCACCGAATGCTCAGCCACGTGCATTCTCTACAAAGACTACGAAAGCAAGATGGTGCGGCGATCGTTCACTTGCCAGTTTCACCCAGAGCTATTTTCTGACTTGCGAGTGGTGGGAGTGCGCCAGCCTCCTTCTTACCAAGAAATGAAAACCGATGATGGCGTGCGCCTGTTTGCTCGGCTGTTGTACGAGGGGATGCAGGAGTAGAGGGGAGAGGGCAGTGAGGAGAAAGGGCGGCGAGGGTGGATTCTTGTTTTGCCTGTAGCAGTTCCTACTCGAATAAAGTGCATGATGCACCCTTTGACGCCCTGACTTCCTTGACTCTGGATCAAATCACTGGATTTATCTCCTGTCGTTCCAGATTCCATGCGGTAAAGTGAAGCAAAGCAATTTGGGGGCACTGCGATCGCATCCTCAACACTTGTCCAAAACCCATTAACTCATTACGAAGGATTTCCTCTATGGTCAATCAAATTCTGGCTAGCTTCGCGATCGTTGCTACCTTGCTAGGAAGTGTCGGTAGTGTATCGGTGCTGGCACAAACCCCACCCGCTAGTGCTCCTGCCCCTGCTGCCGAGGGAACCGTTAACCAGGATGAACTAAAACGATTTGCCAGCGCAGTGAAAAAAGTGCAAGTTGTTTACCGAGATACCTCAACCGAGATGTCTGGAGCTGTCCGCAAAGAAGGACTTACGGAGGAGCGTTTTACCGAGATCCATCAGGCACGTAAAGACCCTGCTGCAAAGCCTGCTAAAGCGATCACTCCAGACGAGCAAAAGCAGTATGAGCGTGCCTACACTCAACTCACCCAGATTCAAACTGGGGCTCGCGAAAAAATTGCCCAAGCGGTACAAACCGAAGGCATGAATATGGATCGTTTTTTGCAAGTAATGCAGATTGTGCAGGGTAATCCTCAACTGCAACAACAAGTCCGAGACATGCTTAAGTAACGGTCGATCGCACCCTTCACATCCCTAAACACCACTGATTGCCCTCAGGTTATTCATCTTGGGGGCAGTCTTGCCAAAGAGTGGTGCTTTGACGCAAGCTGCGAAACTCTCCATTGCCTAGAATCAGGTGATCCAGCAGCGGAATGCCCAATAGGTTAGCCGCTTCTAGGAGTTGGCGGGTGAGGGTGATATCGTCGCGGCTAGGTTCCAAGCTGCCAGAGGGATGGTTGTGCGCAACGATCGCCCGGGTTGCTCCCTGCCGCAAGATCTCTCGAAAAATTTCCCTGGGATGAGCTAGGGTTTCTGTCGCCGTGCCGATCGTCAAAACTTTGGTGCCCAGCAACCGGTGTTTGATGTCTAGCAACAGCACCGCGAACCGTTCCTGGGGTTGCCACATCAGATCGTGGCTGAGGGCGGCGGCGGCAATGGCTGGATCATCCACGATCGTCTGATCTGGCGGACGAGACTGAAACACGCGCTTACCCAGTTCGATCGCGGCCAAGATTGTTGCAGCCTTGGCCGTACCCACCCCAGAAATTTGGGTCAACTCCGCCAGACTCACATGGCGCAGTGCGGTTAGCGGGTCCTGCCGATGTCCACCAATTTCCTTCAGCAAAAATTGCCCTAACCCAACTGCCGAAAGCTTTCCCGGCCCCTGCCCTGTACCCAGCAAAATTGCAATCAGTTCCGCTGTGGACAAGCTACGTACGCCATAAATAGCTAATCGCTCCCGTGGCCGCTCATCCCGCGGCATATCGGCCACCCTCAGGCTGTAGGTCATGAATGCACCCAATCTGTCATTAATCTGTTACTCTCAGTTATGCCCAGAATGCAAGGAAACTGAACGAATTGGGCAAGCTAAAGTTAATCCCGATTAGGAAGCTTACGAACAAGAAAGACGGCATGATAGTATTTTTGCGAAAGTGTAAGTAACTATAAGTCCATTGAGTGCGATCGCCTGACGATCTGTACGCAGCGGCAAGTTTCATTGGGGTGAAAAACGCTACTAACAGGATGCTTCTGAAGATTTCTGTTAGGACTAGCAACACAAGTTTAACTGCATCTTATTCACCCATAGGATTCGCATTGTGCTTCGACGATTTGTGGAAAGGCGCGCGGCAGGCAGTTGGTTCAGTTTGGCATTGCTAAATGGTTTAACCCTGCTCACCGTGGGGATAGCGTCTCATCACAGTTTTTTGCAGGTATTGGAAACCGATCGCCAAAAACAACAGACCCAGCAAGCATTGGTTAACCTACAAACCTTGCTCACCCAAATGGCGGAACTTGAAGTAGGGCGACGAGGCTATTTCTTGACTAATGAGAATAGCCAGCTTACGTCCTACCAAGCGGCGATCGCCAACGTAGAGCGAACACTGCCAGAACTGAAACCTGTGCTATCAGGGTCAACTCAGAAACAACGATTTAACCAACTGAGCCAGTTGATAGACCAGCAGGTTAAATCATTAACAACGTCCATTCAAACTCACCGCCAAACTCCTCAATCCTCATCCAAAATTGGTCCCGTTACTCACGGCAAAGCCCATAACACGATTCGCACACTCATCATTGACATGAAGGGGCACGAGCAGAAGGCTCTACTAGACGCTACGGCTGCATCCCAAACCAATATAAAAACATCCCTTACCCTACTCGTCGGTGGATTGGGGCTCAGTTTGGCCATGTCTGCTGTTATCTTCTGGCTGCTAAACCAGCAATTAGTTCGCCGCCGCTTGGCTGAGCAAGACTTAAAGCAAGCTAACCAGCTATTGCGAATCCTGAGCACCTGCAACCAGCATCTTGTCCACGCTAGAGAAGAACACTCCTTTTTGCAGCAAGTTTGTCAGGATGTTGTCCAGCTAGGCAACTATTCGCTAGCTTGGGTCAGCCTGCTCACAACCCCAGATACCTTGCAGCCGATTGCCAGTGCCGGACAACCCCTGGAAACCCTAGCACCGCTGCAACCGCTTGAGCCAATGGACGATCGTTCCCCCACGGCAAGGGCGATCGCCACAGGTCAACTTAGCCTGGAACAGGACATCGATCGGAGCAATTCCTCCACTACTTGGCGCAGAGAAGCGCTAGCCCAGAGACATCGCGCCATGTTAGCACTACCCCTAATTTCAGACGGCAAATGCTTGGGCGCTCTGACCATTGCAACCCCCACTACCAATACTTTCAGTACCTCGCAAATTACTCTCATGGCAGATTTGGCTGCGGATCTGGCCTACGGCATAAAAACATTGCGTACCCAACAAGCCCGCCAGCAGGTCGAAGCACAGCTCCAGCAAAGCGAACAACGCCTGCAAAGCATTTTGCAACACATGCCTGTTCTGCTGAATGCTCTTGATGAGCAGTGGAATTACATCGCCTGGAACCAAGAGTGTGAGCGGGTAACCGGCTATAGCGCCGCAGAAATAATTGGCAACCCCAATGCCCTCAAGTTGCTATATCCTAATCCTGACTACCTGCGTAAGATGATGGCTGAATGGGAGGTTCGCGGCCACAACTATCGCAACTGGGAATGGGAATTTACCCACAAAAATGGCGAAGTTCACATCATCTCTTGGTCAAACATTTCCGATACATGTCCTATACCGGGTTGGCCAGTTTGGGGCATTGGCGTTGATGTTACTGATCAGAAAAAAGCCGAAGCCCAACTCCGTGACAGCGAACAGCGGCTAGGTTTGGCGATTGAAGGTGCTGGGATGGCTACCTGGGATCACGACTTGAGAACTGGCCGCAGTATCTGGTCACCTCAGCATTTCTGGCTAATGGGTTACCCATACCAGTCTGGCATAGAAGGACGGGCAGAAGATTGGTTTCGTCAAGTCCATCCCCAAGATTTAGAGCGTATTGCAGAAGCCAAACTGAAGGCACGACAGGAGCGATCGCTCTACACCTGTGAATATCGCATTCATCGAGCAGACACTGGCGAAATTGCCTGGTTTGCCGATTTTGGACGGTTTATCTACGACGAGAATGGAGAAGCCACTCGTCTGGTTGGCGTCGTTTTTGACATTACCCAGCGCAAACAAGCCGAACTCGCCTTACAACAACTCAATGCCGAGTTAGAGCAGCGCATTATAGCAGTACGAATGTGTGATAGGACATATGATAGGGATGGAGTGCATAGAGGAACTGCCCATGACATCCCCTTACAGCCATGACCTCCGCCAAAAGGCGATCGCCGCAGTCGAGCGCGGAGAACGCAAGAGTGCTGTGAGTCGGATGTTAAACATCAGTCGTAACACCCTCGACCTGTGGCTGAAGCGAAAAGAGCAAACCGGAGATTGCCAAGCGATTACTCACTATCAGCAGGGGAGTAGACATAAAATCACAGACTGGGAACGATTTCGCGAGTTTGTTCGAGAGCATGGCGGCAAGACGCAAGGGGAAATGGCGAAGTTGTGGGGAGACGGGGTGAGTCAGCAGAACATCAGTGATGCCCTACGCAAACTTGGATTGAGTCGGAAAAAAAACTTACGGCTACCAGGAACGCGATGACCTCAAGCGTCAAGCGTTTGAGGAACGATTGAAGACAAAATCTCCCACTCAACTGGTGTACGTCGATGAAGCCGGCATTGATAACCGAGAGGAGTATCCCTATGGCTACTGTGAAGTGGGGCAACGCTTCCATGCGCTCAAGTCTGGCAAACGCACCGAGCGAGTCAGTTGGATTGCGGCGCTGTGTCAAGGAAATCTGATTGCCCCCCTGACCTTTGAGGGGTCGTGTAACCGAGACTTGTTTGAGATGTGGCTGGAGCAATGTCTGCTGCCTCAGCTACAACCCGGTGATGCAATTGTGATTGACAATGCTAGGTTCCACCGTTCTCAGTACATTGATGAACTGGTCGCAGAAGCGGGTTGTGAGATCTGGTATCTTCCCTCTTATTCTCCAGACTTGAACAAGATTGAGCATTGGTGGTTTGTGCTCAAGAATTGGATGCGGCAACGATGGGATGAATTTGACAATTTTCGGGATTGTGTTGATGCCGCTTTTAAGAACTGTCCTAACGTACTTTCGTAGCGCTATAATTCCAGGGACAAGAAGGTAGCCGTTTGTTTGTGTAATAACAATCAAAATAATCCAGCGCTTCTCCCATAGATCGGAAGTATCCATGAGACTGAGAAGAACCGTTGGGATAAGATTCGATCCGCCAGACTCTAAGAACATAGCCAGCGTTGTTGTCCTGAGCCCAAATTTCATACCTGTGCCTAAGTCCGCTTTGATTCACACCATCACCTTGCCCAACCAGGTAGGCTGCCAAGACAGGCACTGCATTTAGAAATGTCAGGGTAGAAGTCGTCAGCACAATCAGGAATAGTTTCAACATAAGCTGCAAGTTGACTATGAAAAAGTGTTAACTGCTTTCTAGCAAGGGTTGAATATTCCCATCGTCAGAATCTTTACGGAGTCAAAAAACTGGGCTTTTGGTGATTCCGCTAAACCACGGAGACGCTTTCGTGGACGATCGCGCTGCCCAAAAAGGCTCTGATAGAGCGATCGCCAGCACTACAAAAGTCCTGCGCCCAATTGCAAATCATCATCTATACTGCAGTGTGCTTTGATAAAGGCGAGTAGTTATGTCTATGGATGCTGCCACCAATTCTTTAGTGTTCCATACTCTTACCCCAGACTCCGACGATGTTTGGGACACGCCACCATCGCCGCAAGGCTTTGTTGAGAGCTATGCTGACCAGTTAATGGATGACCTGTTTGACGACGTTGAACGGCTGCTAGACAGCACCTCTCAGCGATCGACCGATGCTCTAGCCGAACCAGAGTTTGCGTTGCCACCTCGACCACCTATTCCCTCTCCCATGCCACCACGGTTGTCAATGCCATTGCCCCAGCAGCCACATCCAGAGTCAGCAGAATTTGACGCTGAGGAAGAAGATGGCCTAGAGGATACCTGCTCGGACGATGCCATTGTGTTGCGTCAAGCCGCTCAACCTCAGCCATCGGTGCGCCTTTATGATCGCCTACTGCTGGTGGTAGGGTGTGCCTCGGCAATCACTGCTTTGGCGCTGTGGTTCTTGAGCCACGATGCTTGGCGTACCTTGTTTACGCTCACCTCATCAGCACCTCGCCCAATGCCACAGGTCTTTTTGCCAGAGCCTGAAATCAAGCCTGACCCGTTTGCAGACTATGTGATGCGATCGCTCCAGGCAATCGACCAGCGCAACCACGCCTCGTCAACCGCTTCGGCTACGACATCAACCAAGCCAGGTTTGGTTCAAGTTCCTGGTAAACCCACGATCAACGGTAATGGCTCATTGCCAGTCGTTACCGTGCCCAAAACATCTACCCAGGTACCCCAGCCAGCGATCGTGCGCCCATCTCCTATTTACGTTCCTATCTACAAGATGCCAACGGGTTTGTTTAATCCGGGGACGGCTGTTTCTCCGTTGCCCAATTCTGGCCTGACTCAGCCATCGTTATTACCTAACCCTTCGCCCCTGGCAATGCTCAACCGCACGCTGGTGGGTGTGATGGAGTTGGGCAAAGACTCTGCCGCCCTGATCGAAATTAATGGCGTCACCCAGCGCTACCGCATTGGCGAAAGCATCGGCTCAACCGGGTGGAATGTAGTAGAAGTGTCCAAAAACCAGGTCATCATCCGACGCAACGGCGAGGTGCGATCGATCTTTGTGGGACAAGGCTTCTAGAAAAGTTCTAGTGGCAAAGCGATCCTGGGGGTGCCTGTGCGATCGCCCAAAAACCGTCAAATCTTTGGACAGTGCAGACATGGCTGGGTAGACTAGGGCTAGGCTTTGAAAGTAGCCTGCTCCATCACCTTTCTGGGGGGAAAAGTCATGAGCTTGTTTGATGATTTCAGTCGGTTTTTGGAAAGTCGGCTTGAGGAATATTTGCGTGACAATCCACACCTAGAGCTGATGGTTCTGGAGGATAAACTCCGTGAACAAGAAGAAGAGACTCTCAAGTTAATGACTGATCTCAAACTGCAAGAACAGCGCCTCCAAGATGAGATCCTCTCTGTAGCCAGGGAAATTCAGCTTTGGCATGCCCGCATCGAAAAGGCCAAAGCCGCCAATCGAGAAGACCTAGCTGCACCAGCCTTAGAGCATGAAGCCAATCTGCTGCGTCAAGGCAACCATCTGTGGGCGCAGATGGAAGTGCTGAAAGAGCGGCTCAAGCAAACCCAAGAACTGCAACAGCAAATTCAGGGTCGGCGCAAGGAAGTGCAAACCAAAGTAAACCAAGCAAAAGCAACCCGCACCTCTACCCAAAAACCCTGGGACGAGAACACTGCCTCTTGGCAGAATAACTCTGGCTATTCCTTCAGTAGCGTGGATTCTCTAGAGCAGCAGTTTCGCCGCTGGGAAGCAGAACAAGAGTTAGAACAACTGAAACGCAACATGGGACAGCCCTAGGGTGACATTTCCGGTTTATCTGGGCTGGGGAAACTGGCAAATCCATCCACACTTGTTCTTTGAGGCCATTGCTTACTTTGTGGCCATGCGGTTGCTGCTGAGGCAGGTGCGTCATGATGCGATCGAGGCTAGCCAGCGTATTTCTGTTATTGTGGGTGGTCTGGTTGGGGCACTGGTGGGCGCTAAGCTACTACTGCTGCTTCAACACATCGACATTCTTTGGCAAAACCAACAACTTCTGTTCGTATTGCTGTTGCAAGGCAAAACGGTGGTAGGTGCATTGCTAGGTGGCCTGGTAGGGGTTGAGCTGACAAAAAAGCTAGTAGGCGTGCACCAATCTACTGGTGACGCGTTTGTTTATCCATTAATCGCAGGCACAGCGATCGGGCGAATTGGCTGCTTTCTTACTGGACTTAGCGATCGCACCTACGGCATTCCCACCTCATTGCCCTGGGGCATTGACTTTGGCGATGGCATCGCCCGCCACCCAACCCAACTTTACGAAATTCTGTTTCTGGTGATTCTGGCAGGATGGCTGTGCTGGCGCGATCGCACTCCCCAGCCTGCGGGCGATCGCTTCAAAGCCTACCTGCTTAGTTATCTGATCTTTCGCTGGCTTATCGACTTCATCAAACCCAATTTTCATCCCTGGCTGGGCATGAGCGCCATTCAGGTCGCCTGCCTAATCACCCTTCTCATCTATCGCCGTAGCCTGATGCGCCTCTTCAGAGCTACAAGCTATTAGTGGAGCAAGTAATCCAAGTGGAAGGGCTATTAGCGGGCGTACACAGATGAATAGCCGTTTCATAGAGCAAGAAATCAAGGGAACCAGGCATTGGGTATGAGGGGCATTGCCCCTAGCCAGGGTTTCACCCCTACACCCCGTCCTAACCAACACGTCTACTGCTATACATTCTTATTACGAGGTTATCTGCTGCCGCTCAAGTGAACCGTTAGGCCACCAGTTCCCGTTCGATCGCCCCAATCAGATCTGGTGAATCAGGGCTTACGGCGCTCTTGTAGCGTGCAACAACCTCGCCCTGCTTATTCACTAGAAACTTCTCGAAGTTCCAGGCAACATCGCCTGCTGGGGGTGTTTGAATCAAACGAGCATACAGAGGATGTTGCTGTGTGCCCTTAGCATGAACTTTGTCAAACAAGGGAAAGGTGACGCCATAGTTGCGATCGCAAAATTGCTGAATTTCCTGGTTGCTGCCAGGTTCCTGTGCCCCGAAGTCATTACATGGAAAACCCAAGACTTCTAGCCCTTTGTCATGGTAGGTCTGGTAAAGCTGTTGTAAGCCGCGGTACTGGGAGGTGTAGCCACAAAAAGAGGCTACATTCACAATCAGCAGTACTTTGCCAGTGTAACTACTCAGAGAAGTGTCCTGAGCGTCGATCGTTTTTACTACGATATCGGAAATGGTTACCATCCTAACTACCTCTAGCGCCATCAACGATTTTACTGGCCTATGGTGAACTTTTTCAGTTAAGGTATTTGGTCAAAGTCAACTGGCATGGCGTTTTTGGTGCCAATTCCAGGCATGTGCCAGAATCTGCTGTAAGTCAGCGTACTTAGGCTGCCAACCCAAGATTTGGCGGGCGCGATCGGCACTGCCCACCAGCATTGGAGGATCGCCAGGGCGACGGGGAGACTCTACTACGTTGATTGGGCGTCCTGTAACCTGGCGCGCCGTTTCGATTACCTCGCGCACCGAGAACCCATTGCCATTTCCCAGATTGAACACCGTGGTTTCGCCACCATTCAGCAGGTATTGCAATCCCAGAACATGAGCATCGGCCAAATCTGATACGTGGATGTAATCCCGAATGCAAGTGCCATCTGGGGTGGGATAATCTGTCCCCAATACTGAAATGGATTCACGCCTTCCCAATGCAGTTTGCAATACAAGAGGAATCAAGTGGGTTTCGGGGTTGTGATCTTCGCCCAAGTCGCCTGCTGGATCAGCGCCCGCCGCATTGAAATAGCGGAAGCAAACGGATTTGAACGCATAGGCTTTATCAAAATCCCGGAGGACATGCTCTACCATAAGCTTGGTCATGCCATAGGGATTAATTGGGTTTTGGGGATGGTCTTCGGGAATTGGAATTTCTTGAGGCACGCCGTAGGTGGCGCAGGTAGAGGAGAAAACGAACTTATTGATACCAGCGGCTAGCATTGCTTCTAGCAAGGTGAGGGTACCCACAAAGTTGTTGCGATAGTACTTGTTGGGTTCACTGACCGACTCACCCACGTAGGCATAGGCTGCAAAGTGCATGACTGCGGCGATCGCCCGAGTCGAAAAAATGTGATCCAATAGGGCGCGATCGTTGGTGTCGCCCTCAATCAATTCCACTTTTAGCACTTGGTCAACAATGTCACGATGTCCGTATACCAGGTTGTCTAGCACAATAACGCCATATCCAGCTTGCTGCAATGCCCGTACTGCGTGGGAACCAATGTAACCAGCTCCACCAGTAACCAAGACCATAGGCTGAGGCTGTGACATGGCTATTTCTCCAAATTGTTGCTGCTAAAAGACTAACGTGTTCTGGCTTCTAAAGTGCCCACAAAGCTTCGGTGAAGCAACAGGTTGAATCGCCTAGCTACGGTGAGTGTCTACGCTAGGATAGCGGCGACGATCGCGCTAGGAAATAGCCTGATGCTGCGCTCCCTCAAACCCATACTTCGTAACACATTCAGCCGCTTAGTTCTGGTGATGCTACTGATAATACTTAGCCTGGGAGCATATCATGCTAGGGGCTGGATTGGTCAATCTTTGGCGAGTCGGCTCATACCTGCCACCCTTTCGCTGAATTATACAAAAGGGATTCCTCTGGGACGAAGAACAGTGGCGATCGGCGGTGGCGGCTATGTCACAGGCATTTACATTCACCCCAAGCAGCAGGATTTAATCTACATTCGCACAGATATTGGTGGCTTCTATCGGTGGGATGCCAGCCAAGCAGCCTGGGTACCGCTTATGGAAGCAACACCACGGCAAGAAAAGCGATTTTTTGGTGGGCAGAGCTTGGCACTGGATCCTGATGATCCCAACGTAGTGTACGTTGCTGTGGGTAAGGGCGAATGGACAGGGCCTGGTACGGTGTTGAAATCAACCGATCGCGGCAACGCTTGGACAAAACTGAACTTGGATCTTCCCATTGCCAAAGAGTATCGCCACTGGGCAGGAGAACGGTTGGCAGTGAACCCTTACGCTGCCAAGCAATTGTTGTTTGGCAGTTGGGAAAATGGGCTGTGGCGATCGACCGATGCGGGTGCAACCTGGCAAGCGGTGAAATCCTTTCCTAGCCGAGGCAATGTCTCGGCGATAGCCTTTGACCCGACCCAGCAAGGGTTTGTTTACGCCCATCTGGATGGCAGGGGGGTGTACTTATCTAAAGATGCAGGAGTCACGTGGACGCTACTGCCAAATAGCCCTCAAGGAATCATGCGGATGACCGTTGCTAGCAATGACACGGTTTACGCTGTGGGCTACCAAAAGCCCGTTGTCACCCGTTATGACCAAGGCACCTGGCAAGACATTACACCGCCGGGTGAAAAACCTGTATTTAGTGCCATAGCCGTCAATCCCAGCAATCCCAAAGACATTGTGGTTAGTCGCGGCGAAAAAGGCTCACCAAAGATCTATCGATCGCAAGACGGCGGCGATCGCTGGCAAAAATTGTCCTACACCACCATCAGCACCGTGCCCTGGTGGACACCCTTTATGCGCAAACTGGCGTGGGTATCCTCCCTAGCCTTTGATCCCCATCAGTCGGGGCGAGTTTGGCTCACCGATTGGTATGGCATTTGGCGCAGCGACGATTTTAATAGCAAGACCATTACCTGGAAAAACTATCAAACCGGCCATGAAGAAGTTGTGCCCTTTGCCATGGCGGCTCCTCCCAAAGGGGCGTTACTTCTGAGCGGAGTAGCCGATGTGGACGGTTTTATCCATGAAAAAGGGCTAGACACCTATCCCTCTGGTCAATTTGGGGCAGCAGGCCCTAGCTTTCAGGACACTTACAGCATTGCTTATGCCGAGTCCGATCCGATGCAAATGGTGCGCGTCGGGAGCAATCGCTCCGTCAAGGGATTTGGGGGCGCTACCTCTAGGGATGGAGGACTAACCTGGAAAGCTTTCAAGTCCTTTCCTCAGCAGAAACCACCGACTCGTGTGGCTATGTCTGCTACCAACCCTAAGATGATGGTTGTAACACGTCACCGATCGCCCGCCCTCCACACCACCGATGGAGGCGCTAGCTGGCAACCTGTAGCTGGCCTACCCGATGGTCACAAAGGTCCCTGGGCTATGCCGCCGCAAGCCCTAGTTGCCGATAAAGTTGATGGCAACATCTTTTACTATTTCCATGCTGATACGCTCTATCGCAGTACTGATGGGGGAAAATCCTTCCAGCCAACGGCGGCCAAATTACCCAACACCACCTTTTGGTATACATTGCAGTCCACCCCCGGCATCAAAGGTGACCTGTGGCTAGCCCTAGACGATCGCGGCCTCTTCCACTCCAGCAACGGCGGCAACCGCTTCGATCGCATTACTACAGTCAAAGAAGCCCATTTGCTGGATTTAGGAAAATCTAAACCGGGTACTACAACCCCTGCGCTTTACCTGTATGGCACGGTGGTTAATCAGCCAGAGGGCGTTTTTCGTTCCCTCGATCAGGGCAAAACCTGGCAACGGATTAACGATCCCAAGCGCCCGATCGGCAACGAACCCATCTACCTTACGGCTAGCCGCCAAACGTATGGCCTTGTCTTTGTCAGCACCAATGGTCGCGGCATCTACTACGGCTCCCTAGAGTAGACAAGCTCGTACAGAAACTGCTGCACTCGCTGCCAAACCTGCTCCAACAAATCAGGGGCATCGGCGTCAAACCATTCAATCTCTGAAACGGCGCGAAACCATGTGCCTTGCCGCTTGGCAAATTGACGGGTGTGCAGCACTGTTTGGCTAGTCGCCTCAGCGAGTGACCAGTTTCCCTGGCAATATTGGCGAAACTCTGCATACCCCAACGTATTTAGTAGGGGTAAATCTGCACCATAGGTCTGGCACAACTGCTCTACCTCCTGCACCAACCCTGCCGCCACCATTTGTTCAGTTCTGACTTGAATTCGCTGCCGTAGTGCCTCCGGTGCGCATTCCAGGCCAATTTGCAAAATGGGATAGGTGGGAGGTTGCTCGCCTTGCTGGGCAGAGATTGGGCGTCCCGTCGTGTAAAAAACTTCTAGCGATCGCACAGTGCGCACCTGATCATTGGGATTAATCCGCTGAGCTACCTCCTGGTCTACCTGTTGCAGCATGGCATAGCACTGGCGTTGTCCCAACTGCTGCAACTGCTGTCGTAATAACGGGTTAGGAGCGACACGGGGAATAAGTAACCCTTTAGTGACAGAACGAATGTACAGCCCAGTGCCCCCGACTAGAAGGGGTGTAGGGCAGAGCTGGAACGGAGCCGATGCACCATGATGGCGAGCAATCAACTGTTGAGCCTGGATTTGGTAGTCGGCCAGGGTTAAGGTTTCAGTAGGGGCACACAGGTCGATCAGATAGTGGGGGACTTCGCTCTGGTCAGCGATCGACGGCTTAGCTGTGCCAATGTTAAATTCTCGATACACTTGGCGTGAATCGGCGCTAAGGATGACAGAATTCAAGCGTTTCGCCAGTGCGATCGCTAAACTTGACTTGCCCGTTGCTGTTGCTCCACAGATTACAATAAGACTTAGTACAGATGTATTTAATTGACAGCTATTTTTGAGCAGTGACGCCATAGAAGTTTAGCCTAATGCAGACCTAGTCAAAACGGTGTAGGAAATGCAGTTAAAAGCGCTCATAAGCCTTTTGTGCTAGAATTTACAAGCGATTTGATATTTTGCCCTGTTCGTTGCTTCAAACGGATTTTTGCTGGAGTTGAGACTGCATGACCAGTAGCTATGATGCTGACCAGATTCGTGTCCTCGAAGGTTTAGAGGCCGTTCGCAAACGCCCCGGTATGTACATTGGCAGTACAGGCCCGCGGGGATTGCATCACCTAGTCTACGAGGTCGTCGATAACTCAGTTGATGAGGCACTGGCTGGCTACTGCAAGACTATTGATATTAGCTTGAATGCGGATGGCTCAGTCACAGTTACCGATGATGGCCGCGGCATTCCCACAGGGATTCATCCCAAAACAGGCAAGTCGGCACTGGAAACGGTTATGACTGTCCTCCATGCGGGCGGTAAGTTTGGCGATGGCGGCTATAAAGTTTCCGGTGGTTTGCACGGCGTGGGAATTTCTGTGGTGAACGCCCTGTCCGAGTGGGTAGAAGTCAAAGTTTGGCGCGAAAACAAGATGCATCGGCAGCGGTACGAGCGTGGTGCCACAGCAACAGACCTAGAAGTGGAGCTTATTCAAGAACCTCGTACTGGCACCTCAGTCACCTTCATGCCCGACACGGAAATCTTTACAGGCGGAATTGAATTTGACTACACTACCCTTGCTGGTCGGCTGAGAGAATTGGCTTTTTTGAATGGCGGTGTGCGAATCGCATTTACTGACGATCGCCTCGATAGTCAAAAGCTGGATGCTCCTCGTACCGAGGTCTACTACTACGAAGGTGGCATTCGAGAATACATCACCTACATGAATCGTGAGAAGCAACCGCTCCACGATGAGATTATTTACGTGCAAGGTGAGCGCAACAATGTTCAAGTAGAAGTGGCGTTGCAATGGTGCGCCGATGCCTACACTGACAATCTGCTGGGCTTTGCTAACAACATTCGGACGATCGACGGCGGCACTCACCTAGAAGGACTCAAAACCGTCCTGACCCGGACGTTGAATAATTTCGCACGCAAGCGCAATAAGCTGAAAGAAGCAGACTCTAACCTAGCTGGGGAAAACATTCGGGAAGGACTGACCGGGGTCATTTCCGTCAAGGTGCCAGACCCAGAGTTTGAGGGGCAAACCAAAACTAAACTGGGCAACACCGAAGTCCGCGGTATTGTGGACACAACGGTGGGAGAAGCACTAACAGAATATTTGGAGTTTCGCCCTGGGGTGGCCGATGCCATTTTGGAAAAAGCGATCGAAGCCTTTAAAGCGGCGGAAGCTGCCCGCAAAGCTAGAGAACTGGTGCGGCGCAAGTCAGTGCTGGAATCCTCTACCTTGCCTGGTAAGCTGGCGGATTGCAGTTCCCGTGACCCCGGCGAATCGGAGATTTTTATTGTGGAAGGTGACTCGGCGGGTGGCTCTGCCAAGCAAGGGCGCGATCGCCGTTTCCAGGCTATCCTTCCCCTGCGCGGCAAAATCCTCAACATCGAAAAAACTGACGACGCCAAAATTTATAAGAACACTGAAATCCAGGCTCTGATTACTGCCTTGGGATTGGGGATTAAGGGGGAAGAATTTTCGGCCTCTCAGTTGCGCTACCACCGCATCATCATCATGACCGATGCCGATGTGGATGGTGCTCACATTCGCACGCTACTGCTTACCTTCTTCTACCGCTACCAACGCGACATGGTTGATCAAGGTTTTGTCTACATTGCCTGCCCACCTCTCTATAAGGTAGAGCGGGGTCGCCAACATTATTACTGCTACAGCGATCGTGAACGCGATCGTGTTATTGCCACCTTCCCAGAAAATGCCCGCCCAGAAATTCAGCGGTTCAAAGGTTTGGGTGAAATGATGCCAGAGCAACTATGGAACACAACTATGAACCCCGAAACCCGCACCCTTAAGCGGGTTGAGATTGAAGATGCTGCTGAGGCCGATCGCGTGTTCACTGTACTCATGGGCGATCGGGTTGCACCCCGCCGCGAATTTATCGAAACCTACGGACCCAAGCTAAATCTGGCTGACCTGGACATTTAAGCCGTATGGGTTCACACAAACAACGACAATCATTGCGCAAATTGGGCAAATAAGGCGGCACCAGTCCTTCAATATCCTTCAAACAAGTGGAGTTTTACACACCAAGATGGCGAGTTGAGTACGATCGCGCAAGTCTAGACGCCCCAGAATACTAGTGATGTGATTTCTAACTGTCTTTTCCGAAATAAACAGCGTTTGGGCAATTTCTCGATTACTAGCACCTTGCACAATGAGTTGAACAATTTCTCGTTCTCGCGGGGTCAGGCTGGCCAAAATTGGTGAGGATTGGGATGGCGGAGACTGAACGATCGCCTTTTGTGCCAGTCCAGGGCCAATGTGGGTATAGCCTCGCTGGACAAAACGAATTGCCTGCGCTAACTCTTCTAGAGGTGTGTCCTTAAGTAAATAGCCAGAAGCGCCTGCCTGCAATGCTCTGGTCACGTACTCCTGGTCATCGAAGGTTGTTAGCACCAGCACCTTGACCGTGGGAAACTGGGCACAAATTGCCTGAGTCGCTGCTACGCCGTCTACTTCTGGCATGCGCACATCCATCAGTACTACATCGGGTTGCAGCGTCTGGACTTGGGCGATCGCCCGTTGCCCATCCTCTGCCTCACCCACGACTTCTAAGTCAGGTTCTAGCTTTAACAGCGCTTTTAATCCGCGTCGCACAATATCTTGGTCATCCACCAGTAATAAACGAATCATCACGCTGATGGCACCTCTTCAAGAAGTACAGTTTCTAGCGGAAACGTCGCCAAAATCTGGCAGCCTCTACCCAGTGCCGCTGTTAACTCAAAGGTTCCACCGAGAGCTTGGGTACGTTCGCGCATGCCCTGAAGACCGAAGCCAGTGGTATTTTGCCTGGGGTCAAAGCCTTTTCCATTGTCAGCAACTAACACCATTAACTGATGAGTAAGCACTACGGTGATGGTCACTTGAGTAGCTGCCGAATACTTACACAGGTTAGTTAGGGCTTCTTGCACAATCCGGTAGGTTGCAGTTTTGAGGGAGGCAGGTAGGGGACGATCGACCTGAATAGTGCACATTGGCCTAACGCCAATCATCCGTTGGCAATCGGTTGCGAGCCCTGCGATCGCCTCAGCAAGGGATTGGCCTTCCAATGGATCGGAGCGCAGTGCCGCTACAGATTGTCGTACATCATTAAGCGCCGTCTTGCCCAGTTGCTTCGCCTCTAGCAATAGTTTCTCAGCTTCTTTTGGATGCGATCGCAGCATCCGCAGGGCTGCCTCCAGATGCAGATTAAACGCTGTTAGGGAATGCCCCAGTGAGTCATGAATTTCTCGGGCAATGCGGTTGCGTTCTTGCACCGTGGCCAGGGTTTCTACCTCCAAGGCATACTGGCGCAGTTTAGCATGGGCGATCGCCAGTTGCTCTCGACTTTTGGCCTCGGCGATCGCCGCCATCAATAGTAATTGCAGAAACACCAGCACTAGTCCTACCAGCAGAGAAGTGCTGAGCCAAATCAACCTCAGCCAATCTGGATTACGAGCCAGATTGGGCAAGGTCAAATATTGCAGCCGATGCACCTGAATCAGCAAACACAGGCAAAACGTTCCTGCCGTCAACATCCAGCAAACCCGCGGTGTAAACCGGAAGCAGCACCGCACAATAAAAATAATGCACAGAACGGCAAACAGGCGCAGATTGCCAACAAACGACATCAGCGCAATCAAGCTAATTTCCAGGGCGGTAACGATCGTTGGTTGCACTATCCATCGCGACGATCGCACCCCCAATAATGTGAATAGAACCAGCCCAACACCATTCACCCAAGGATGCCGGGGGAGTTGGTAAACCAAAAAAGGCGGAATTTCCCCTAGAGCCACTACTAACAGCAGTCCCCATTCCAGGTAAATGAGGAACTGCAAGGGATAGCTGCGGGCAGGGCTAAAAGGGCGCATAGAGAGCAATCCGAATAACTTCTACCCTAGTGGCTTTGGCCAGCCACGACAAGGGACAAGCGTCCCAAAACAAAACCGGGACATTTGCCCTATCCAGGTCAGGACGATTGCCTCAGGTAGTTCCCCCCTAACGCTACCTACGATGGGGACATCGAGTTAAGGAAATCTTCTATGAACCGTAAATTCTTGGCTGTATTGACTGGTGCGATCGTCACCCTAACTCCCGGCCTAATCGGCCTAGTGCCTGCTGCCCAAGCACAAACTATCCCCTTTGACACTATCGAAGACATCTCTGGTATCCAACTCACGCCTCAGCAGCAAGAACAGCTTACGCAAATTAGCCGCCAGGTTCAGAGTCAAGTTGCTGGAATCTTGACCCCGCAGCAACAAACCCAATGGCAACAGATCAAAGCCCAGCGCCAAGCGATGCGTCAGGCGATCGCCCAACTCAACCTCACCAGTTCACAGAAATCTCAGTTACAGCAAATCTTTCGCACTACCCGCGGCCAAGTCAGCACTATCTTGACTCCCGAACAAAAGCGCCAACTGCAACAAACCCTGCGTAGCCGTATACAAAACCGCTAGATTCTTCCTTCTGTCTACCTTATCGGTTCCTACTTAATCTCATGGAGACTCCCACAATGCGCCCACAACCGTCCTTTCCATCCACCCGTCCATCCTGGCTTTCGGAAGAGCAAAAACAAAATCTGGCAACGTTACGTGATGACTGGTTTGCCAGTGTTGATGTCCCGTTTAGAGAACTGGACTGGAGTCAACTGGTTTCTGTGGCACAGACGGCTTTCAGCGATCGCACCCTTACCCAGGATGAGGTAGCCGCGATCGCCACCGAAGTCATTGACTTGGTTGCCCAAGCGGGGATTACCCGCACGGAAGCCCGTACCTTGGTCTACGACCTGCAAACCATTGCCAATGCCTCTCGCTTACCCAAAACTGACGATACGCTAATTGGCACCACTGACGATGATGTGTTGGTTGCAAACCTGGGCAACGACACGCTGATTGGCACCCCAACAGCAGGAGTAGGCGAAATTGATCTACTCTACGGCGGTGGTGGCCGCGACACCTTTGTGTTAGGCGATGCTACCAGCGTCTTTTACGACGATGGTAATCCCCTCACTCTTGGAATTGCAGACTACGCTGCGATCGCCGACTTCAACCCGGCTCAAGACACCATTCAACTCCACGGTACTGCTGATAACTACACCCTGGCAGCCTTCCCAATTTCCCTGGGGATTGCAGGTACCGGCATTTACCACACGCCACCAAATAGCGGTGCGCCAGAACTGATTGGCGTCGTCGTCGGCGTTAACTTAACTGATTTGACTACTGGTTTTACCTTCGTTTGAGGTGATTCTGACATGGCAATACTGACTCCAATCCACAAATCCACTGACCTAGATCAGCAAGCGGCTCGGATTCAGCGATTTCTAAATGGCGTCGATGCAGTAGGCGATCGCTTTGGCATCAATGTCCCCGCGATCGTTCACTTAGACTACCTACGTCATCTTCCGGTTGGCACTCTGGGTCGCTCTCTGGCCGATTTTCTAGCGGCACAGCAAATTCAACCATTTACCACTGGACCCCGGCGTAAACAACTCCATGACAGCGTCCACGTTCTCACCGGATATGGCACCGACCCCGTTGGCGAAGCAGAAGTGCAAGCCTTTCTGCTAGGCGCTAAATTCCACTGGGCACACGTGATTCTGGGTACCAGCTTTCTGATCATGATTCAGCGGCGGTGTCCACCCCAACCTGATTTGTGGTCGCGGCTCTGGATGGCTTACCAGCGCGGACAGCAATCTACCTTTGACGCCGATCGCTGGAAGATCGAAGGCCAGTGGGAGTTACCCCTAGCCCAAGTCCAAAGCCTTTATCAAATAAAGTCACAGAACAAATTCTAGGCCACTGTCAATGGATTTGGAACAATCATGAACTTGAGTTCCTTGCCCCAATAGTTCTTGCCGCCATGCGTGTATGACTAGTTTTGGCCTGACAAATGCTGAGGATCTTTGTCCAATCTGGACACTAACCCAAGTTGCAGGAGAATTTTTTGATGAGAAAGGCTACTTTGACCCTACTAGCTGTTCTAGCCATTACAGCATCAAGCCATATTCAGCCAGCCTATTCAAACACCCCTAACCGCACTACTGCCAACATTACTTACACAACAAACTCTGGTAGCAAGTACCACCAGCTAGATGTGTATGCCCCTAAACAACCTGGAAGCTATCCTGTCATAGTTTATTTTCATGGTGGAGCCTGGAAATTTGGCGATCGCAACGATATCCAACACCGCAAAATGGCTGAAAGCTTTGCCCAACAAGGAGTTGTTTTTGTAAATTGCAACTACAGACTCTACCCTAATACTGACTATAGAGGGCAGGCTACCGATGTTGCTCAAGCAATTGCCTGGGTAAAAGCTAATATCACTCAGCACAATGGCAACCCAAACCAAATTTTTCTCATGGGACATTCAGCCGGGGCTCACCTCGTTTCTTTAGTTGGGACTGATGAGCGCTATTTACAAAGCGAAGGGGTGTCATTAAACAACATAAAAGGTGTAATCGCATCGGATGGCCCTTACGATATTTCAGCTATTCAGCAAAACAACCCAAGAACATTCTCCCGTATTTATGGCTCCCTATTTGGAACAACACCAGAAACTGTCAAAGATGCTTCACCCATTAGTCATGTTCAAACCAATAAACCATTACCTGCATTTCTAATCCTGCATACTGCCCATGAACGAAGCACGCTCTTTGCCCAAACCTTTGCCCAAGCACTAAGAACTGTAGGGGGAATAGTGCAGCTAGTAGAAGCCAAGGACAATAACCACGCTTCCCTTGTCATGGAATATCACATTGAAGGCGATCCGGAAGCACAAAGAATTCTGGCTTTTGTTAAAAGGCAATAAAGTAAAGCGCCTTCCCAACCTGAGTTTGCACCAAATCTGGATTTAGCCCAAGTATTACCAAACCATTAGCGACCCTGATCAAATAGGTAATTGATAGCATCAGCACACTGCTGAGTCACAGATTCTAGCTCGGCACGATCGCCAACGCTGGGTGGCGAAATCAACTCACCAATCCGCACTGTAATCGGTACAGGTTGGGGAAACGCTGATCCGTTCCGAAAAATTTGATGAGTACCCCACAGGCTCACTGGCAGCAATGGAGCTTGCACTTTAGCGGCAATCATGGCAGCCCCCAGTTTAGGATCGCTCACACGACCATCCACTGTACGTGTCCCTGTAATGAATACCCCTGCCGCCCAGCCCTGTTCTAGAGAGCCGATCGCGGCTCGAATAGCACTGCGATCGGCTGATCCTCGCTTTACCGGGTAGGCTCCATAAAGAGTGATAGCCTGCTTCAGCACTGGCACCCGAAATAATTCTTCCTTAGCCATGAAAGCCACCGGACGCCGCATGCAGTTGGACAAAATCGGTGGGTCAAAGTCGCTGGCGTGGTTACTGACGACTACCAGTGGGCCAGTCTGGGGCACCCGATCGGCACCGTAAATTCGTCCACGAAAATAGGCATGCAAGACAGGGCTGACCACAGACCATTTGAACAGGTGGTACAACACCAAGCTGGAAAACGGTTCGCGGTCTTTACCCATAGACATCACCAGCAGGTTTAAGAAAAATCTAGATTGGCATATCAGCGATCGTACTCACATTCACCAGCACCGCCTCAGGGCAGGTTCGTTTGATCAAACCTGTCAAAACCTTACCGGGGCCAATTTCCATTACCTGGGTCACCCCTTCTTCTTGGAACTGTAGAGAAATTTCTCGCCAGCGCACACGTTCTGTCATCTGCTGCATCAGGCGCTGCTTTAGCACAGTTGCATTCCGGCTAGGAGTAGGGTCAACGTTTGAAAGGACAGGCACCTGCGCTTCTGCAAATGGTATGGACTCCAAAATAGCTTCAAACTCCTTAGCAGCCTCGGCCATCAACGGCGAATGAAACGCACCGCTGACATTTAGTTTCATCGCACGCTTGGTCTTAATTTGGCCAATCACGCTATCAACGGCAGTTGGTGTCCCCGAAATCACCACCTGTCCTGCGCTGTTGTCATTTGCCAAGACAACATCTGCTGTCTGCTGTAGCACTTGTTGGAGTTGATCCATATCAAACCCCATTAATACAGCCATCATGCCGTCCGAGGCTGCATCCATCAATTCTGCCCGCCGCTTCACAAGGCGTAGTCCTGTAACAAAGTCCACTACTCCCGCCGCATACAGCGCCACGTATTCTCCCAAACTGTGTCCTGCAACTACGTCTGGTTGGTGTCCCTTTTGGCGCATCAGATCAACCAAAATACTCTCAATCACGTAAAGGCAGGGCTGAGTGTAGAGCGTGCGAGAAACTTTATCGTCAGGGTGTTGACAAATTTCGGGAACCGACCAACCCAGCACTTCTTCAGCCTGTTGAAATGAGGTCGCGACGTCTGGCAGATCCTTCAAATCGCCGCCCATACCGATCGCCTGTGACCCTTGCCCCGGAAACACCCACGCTGTCTTACTCATGTCCTTAACCCATCCATCCCACTTGCTACCTGCCCCATTGAAAAATGGTTGCACCCCAACTTAACCCTGCGCCAAAGCCAGACGCCACGATCGTTTGCCCCCGTTGAATTTTGCCTTGACGCACAGACTCATCCAGTGCCAGTGGGATTGAAGCCGCTGAGGTATTGCCGTAGGCAGCCAAGTTACTAATAATCTTCTCCGAAGGAATTTTTAACCGCTCACCTACCGCATCCAAAATCCGCTGATTAGCTTGGTGTAGCAGCAACCAATCAATATCACTGACTTGCAGTTCAGCACGAAACAGCGCTTTTTCAATCACCTCTGGCACTTTGCGCACAGCGAACCGATACACTTCTTGCCCATTCATGGTGATCGGATGAAAACGTCCCTGACCTACCACAACAGATTCAGCCAGCAGGTGTGGCTGGGTTTCGTAGGCCAAGTTCAGGTACTTATTTTGGGTGCCATCACTGCGTAGCTCAAACCCCAGCAGGCGATCGTGCTCGCTAGCTTGCATTACCACAGCCCCAGCTCCATCCCCAAACAGCACACAGGTGCGACGATCGCTCCAATCTACCCAGCGTGACAAAATATCTGCGCCAATTAGCAATACATTCTGGTACGCCCCTGTACGGATAAACTGTGCGGCAGTCACCATGCCAAAGACAAATCCAGAGCAAGCGGCTGTCAGGTCAAAGGCCACTGCCCTGTTAGCCCCTAACTCTGCTTGAATCAAGCAGGCTGTACCAAACAAATCATCGGGGGTTGAGGTTGCTAACAAAATCAAGTCAATGTCGGTGGCCACCAAATTTGATGCGGCGATCGCTCGCTCTGCGGCTTGCGCGGCAAGACTAGCCAGCGATACGGATGGGTCTGCTAACCGGCGATCGCGAATGCCCGTGCGCGTTGCAATCCACTCATCTGACGTATCAACCACCCGGCTAATACCTTCATTATCGAGCGCTGTAGCGGGGATTGCTGAACCACTGCCTGTAATAGCAACACCGACCCCTATGGGTTTCAACATAACATTCCCTACACACTGGGAGTAACATCACAACACTTGTTAGTCATTAGTGGCCGGAGCAGTGGGGCTTTGCCCATTACTAGCAGCCAATTCGTGCGCCTCCCAATGCTTCGATCGGATTCGCTCCAAAACCTGGTTTTCAACCGCCTCTTTAGCCAACCGAATGGCATTAAACACAGTCGGTGCCTGTGAGCTACCATGCCCAATAATGCACACCCCAGCAACACCCAGCAACAAACCGCCGCCATGCTCTGCATGATCCAGGCGCTGCTTAATTTTTCTCAGATTGGGCTTGAGCATTGTGGTTCCCAATTTGCCACGCACCCCTTGAGGAAGTTCTTCCCGCAGAATTTGCAACATCACCTCGCCCACAGCCTCGGCAAACTTGAGTAGGATATTGCCTACAAAGCCATCACAGACAATGACATCAAATTCGCCCGACAGCACATCTCGACCTTCAGCATTGCCAATAAAGGTGAGGCGATCGCTCTTCTCAAGTAATTGGTGAGTTCGGAGTGCAAGGTCATTCCCTTTGCAAGCCTCTTCACCAATATTCAACAGACCGACCTTTGGGTCTGCAATACCCAACACATATCGGGAGTAGACCGCGCCCATAAAGGCAAATTGTTCCAAAAACTTAGGACGGCAATCCACATTGGCTCCCACGTCAAGAATAATGACAGACTTGCCAGGATTCATCGTGGGGAAAACAGCACCGATCGCGGGCCGATCAATCCCTGGTAACCGCCCCAGCCGCAACAATGCTGCCGCCATTGCAGCTCCAGAATGCCCTGCTGACACCACTGCATCAGCCCGCTTCTGCTTGACCAAATCCATTGCCACGTTAATAGAGGCTTTGGGCTTACGTCGTAAGGCGCTTAGGGGCTCTTCACCCATTTCAATCTCACCCTCAGCGGGCACAATTTCCAACAACGAACTAGTCGAAGTTGGCATGTGAGCCTTAATTTGCTCAGGTTCACCTACCAACAGCACTTCGACCCCTAATTCTTCTCGCGCTCGAAGCGCACCAGCCACAATTTCCGCTGGAGCGTAATCTCCGCCCATCGCATCGACTGCAATTCGTGCCTGCGTTGATCCCATGTGATCCGTGTGATAAAAGCTATACGAGCCAACTCTTGGGAACCAATCCTTGACCCTTCATCAAGATACCATCACGGAGCACTCTGTTTGAGCCGGATATCCCTATATTTGGCGGCAATTCCGCCTGTAAGTGTGCGTCGTTTGCAGATTAGATGGGCACCCTGATGAAAAGGTAATCGTCTAGCACTGCTACATTTCTCCCTCCAGAGACTACTCTGCCAGCATTGCCGACGTTGCTGTTTAACCTCTATTAGGTTTTAGCTGTGGTGTATCAACGGTTCTCTCGCTTTCGCTGGCCCCTAAAGCTGTTTCTGCTGTGTGGATTAGCAGGATGCCAGCAAGGTATCTCTCAACCTCTTCGGCCAGAACCGCTTCCCCAAGAGGAGCTGATTCAGGTTTATATGAACCAAAACCAGGCTGGAGAATATACCGATCCCTATCGCCAGCAAACCCGGGCGGGAGATAATCTAGAGCAGATTACTATTGACGCGATCGCCTCCGCCAAAACCTCAGTCGATGTTGCCGTTCAAGAACTACGCCTACCAGGCATCGCCGCAGCTCTAGTCGATCGCCAGCAAGCAGGTATCCGCGTCCGCGTCATTTTAGAAGATACCTACTCCCGCCCCTACAGCCAGTACACACCTGCTGAAGTTGCCAAGCTACCAGAACGGGAACAATCCCGCTATGCTGAAGCACGTCGCTTAATTGACCTCAATGGTGATGACCAGCTAAGCCCTGAGGAAATTGCCCAGCGAGATGCCCTCATCATGCTGGACAAAGCCGGGATTCCTCGCATCGACGATCGCGCGGATGGCTCCGCTGGCAGCAACCTAATGCACCACAAATTTGTGGTAGTGGATGGGCGCACGCTCATTGTTACGTCAGCAAACTTCACCCTCAGCGACGTACACGGCGACTTAAAATCCCCCAACAGTCGTGGTAATGCCAACAATTTGCTCAAGATCAATAGCCCAGAGCTATCAGCACTCTTTATTGAAGAATTTAACCAAATGTGGGGCGATGGCCCTGGTGGCAAGCGAGATAGCCGCTTTGGGGTTCGTAAAACAGTTCGCCCTGCTCGCCAAGTCACCATTGGTTCCATTCCTACGGAAGTGCAGTTCTCCCCCACCAGCAAAAGGATTCCCTGGGAGCGTAGCAGCAACGGGCTAATTGGCAAAACAGCCACCACTGCAACTCAATCTGTTGTCATGGCGCTGTTTGTCTTTTCTGACCAACAGTTAGTCAATCTGCTAGAAACCGTGCATCAACGGCAGGTTGACATTCGAGCCTTAATCGATCCTGGATTTGCCTATCGCCCATATAGTGAAGCCCTGGATATGCTGGGTATTGTACTGGGAGATGAGGACTGCAAAGTAGAAGCTGATAACCGCCCTTGGTCAACTCCCATTACCACTGTTGGTGTCCCTCGCATGCCCCCTGGCGACCTGCTACACCACAAGTTTGGTGTGGTAGACCAGCAAATCGTCATTACTGGGTCGCATAACTGGACAGCGGCTGCTAATGAAGGAAATGATGAAACTGTTTTGATAATTAAAAGCCCGATCGTCGCAGCGCACTTCCAGCGAGAATTTGAGCGTCTCTACACAGATGCTGTGCTAGGCATTCCCCCAGCTATTCAGAAAAAAGCTGATGCCTACAAGCAACGCTGTCAGCGAGTATCCCCACGCCCCGGACGCAACGCCCAAACCATTCAACCTGCCAAGAATGCAAATGAATTACAACTCAAATCCACACCTAAGGGATCCAAAACTAAACAGTTAGCCAGCCAACGCATCAATCTCAACACAGCGACCCAAGCAGAATTGGATTCACTCCCTGGTGTGGGTCCTAGCTTAGCTAAGCGAATCATTGCTGCGCGCAAACAAAAGCCATTTACCTCGCTTGCAGACTTGGACAAGGTATCGGGCGTCGGCCCCAAGTTATTGGCAAATCTTGAAGACAAGGTTACCTGGTAGGCGATCGCCTATCAACCCAAAAAACATCTACATCATTGAGCAACACTAGAAAACCGCGATCGCCTCACTAGGCTTGTTGTGCCATCCGATTGGTACGAAAGGTCACATTAGAACCTTCCTGGGTCTGCTCCAACACAAGCAACGGTGTTGGCTTTGCCTTTTGATCCCAGTGCATATTGGCTATTCGACCTTGAATTGTTGGCTGCCATGTATCGTTTTCACTTGTCGGACTCAGGAAAGTCTCGATACAGTCGATGATTTGGTTAATGGTGACTGAGGTAGGTTGGGTCGGCAGTTTAAAGATTTTGATTTGAATTCGGAACAATACTCGTTTGGAGCCTTTAGGCAAATCTCCACCCGGCTCATACTCGACATCAAAAATTTCATCAATCTGTCGCCCAGTACTTGCAATGCCAATTTCACCCTGATTAGCCTGGGTTGGTCGCAGAGCAACTGTGATTTTTTCTTTAACTTTGATCTTAACTTGATTCAAGATAGCAAAGTGGAACACTTCTTCTTCCATCCGCATCCGCAGATAATCCAGGTTAAATTCCCGCGAGTGAATTAGATCTGGATTCCGTTCCATCTTGCTGATGGTTCCCACAGCAAGTTTTAGTTTTTTCTGTAGTTCATGATTTTTGAATGTCTCAAACTTTAACTGCTTTCTCAGCTTATCAACACTAAGCTTGGACAATACTCCCAAGACAACAAGCAATAACAATGACCCACCACTAACAGCCATCCAAACTGGGCTGGAGGCTAAATCTTGTGATTTTGCAGGTTGTTCAGTAGTTGCGGACTTTGGCTTGGCAGGTTTAGCTGCTTGAGCCAGCCAGGGTTGCACAGAAAAGTGTGAGAGTGACATGGTCAGGTTAAATTGGGACTTCGATATACCTGTATGGTTCCCTGAATCGTGTGTAGCGCATCACCTGATGTAACTAAATTTCATGGTAGAAGCTTGCAGAATACTCTAGCAGCAATTGTTTTAGCCAGTCTCTCTTTGAAGAAAATATTTGAATAAACTATGTTGATCACGTCAGAATGAAGAAATTTTAAGCCACTCTTAAGAAGATCACACCCTGTCCTCTGGTAATTATCAGGAGAGTCATGTCACGTATAATTCTTCAGCATGCTAAACGCTAGCGCTATGTCTCCTATTCTGTTTGTAACTGACTTAGACAACACGTTAGTTGGCGATGATGATTCAATGATTCAGCTAAATGATTGGCTGGAGATTTCTCGCCAACAATTGGGCAGCAAAATTGCTTACTCAACAGGCCGATCGCTCACTAGCTATCGCCAACTCTGCAATGAAAAGCCACTTCTAGTACCAGACATCTTGGTTGTCTCTGTTGGCACCGAAGTTTACTATGTCAACGAATCCAACCCAGACCCAGCTTGGACAGCTAACTTAGCGCAGGGATGGAACCGGGAGCAAGTCTCTGCCATAGCTAACCATTTCCCAGAACTAGTCTCCCAGCCAAGTTCTGAGCAGCGTCCATTCAAAGTAAGCTATTTCCTGACACCGACTGATGCTGACGTTGTTCTACCATCGCTTGAAAATCTAATGCGGGAATGTAGTCTGGAGGTTCAACTGGTTTACAGTGGCAGCAAGGATCTCGACATTTTGCCTTGTCAAGCAAACAAGGGCATGGCCTTGTGCTACTTGCAGTCAAAGTTTGGTTTTACCACACTACAAACGATCGCTTGCGGTGATTCGGGTAATGACTTATCGATGTTTTCCCTGGCAAAAACTCGCGGCATTATAGTCGCCAATGCCCAACCTGAGTTACTGAATTGGCACTACACGAATCCTAATCCCGATCGCTACTTAGCGACGGCTCCCTACGCAGCGGGCATCCTGGAAGGGCTTCAGCATTTTGGCATTGTCAACAGCTAGAGTAGACAAGCCAAAATGATGCTCCAACCTTGATTGATGTGATTGGGAGCAAGGCAATTGACCATTTATCGTTTGGGCACGGGGCAGCAATGATTGGCTATCTTAACGGCACACTGACCCACGTACAGCGGGTGGGAAACCGCGTCACGCTAGTTGTAGATGTCAACCAAGTTGGATATGAGGTACAAGTTGTGCCACGGTTAACTCAGCAGTTGGCTGGAATTTCTCAGCCTGTTCAGGTGTTCACACATCTCTACATGCGAGACGACCAGATGACGTTATTTGGCTTTGCCTCCCTGGCAGAGCGGGATTTGTTTCGGCAGCTAATCAGCGTAAGTGGAGTTGGGCCTCAGTTGGCATTAGCATTGCTGGATACGCTTGGCCTCCAAGATGCGGTGCAGGCGATCGTCGCTGGCAATGTCCGTGCTTTGTCCCGTACTCCTGGCGTTGGTAACCGCACCGCTGAACGCATTGCCCTAGAACTCAAAGCAAAATTAGCAGAATGGCGGCATGATGCTGGGTTAACCACTGCTGCCTCTGGATCCCCCACCCTTGCTATTCAGGAAGATGTGGAAATGACGTTGGTGGCCTTGGGCTATTCTTCTAGCGAGATTTCGGCTGCATTACAAGCTGTAGGGCAGACGACTACTCTGTCTAAGCAGGGAAATGCTGAGGAGTGGCTGCGCGCAGCGATCGCATGGTTAAGTCGATAGCTAAAAAAATTGCCTGACTCCTTAAAGCCCCCAGAGTCAGGCAGTTTACCTGTAAGGACGCTTTCCTAGCCGAAAAACCAAACAACATAGTTGCCCCCTAGTTGTCTAGTTTCTTCGAGTGCGTTCCTCAGATGTACTCCTATCTTGTGCGATCGCTAGAGCTAGAACCATCCGATAGAGTACTCAAATTTTCTTTTATGCTGACTTGAAGTATCTGGGACAAAGTCCGTAATTTCACCTCATTGTCTTTGTAGGTCTGCTAGCTACAGAGAATCCTCAAAGTCTGCTTCACTAATGCTTTAGAGAATGATTCGTAAATTTTCTAAATTGGCTGTTGGGTTAGATTCAAGTGGACAAATGTTAGGCTCATAACGAGACATCCTGACGGTTTTATTTCTTTCTACCGCGATCGCTATGCTAGTGCCTCTTACCCGCAAAACTTTCAACACCCTGATTCCAGTTATGGCCACGGGTGCCCAATATGCCTATGCTTGGGGCAAACTGCCGGACTTTTTGCGCCGATTGTTGATTTCTGTTGTCGGCGTTCTGGTTATTGTCCTGTTTGATTTTGGTCACCAATACGACTGGATTCGTCTGGTAGTTGGGCTGGTTATTGGTTTGTATTGGCTTTGGGGGCCAGTACTGTGGGCAAGTCTGCGTAACCGCCAATATCGCCAATTTCCCCATAGCGGCCTTTGGCAGGGAGAAGTGCTAGACCTCTTCGTTACAGAAGAAGTGGTTGGCGAAGAAGAAACTGTTAACAAGCGGGGCGATTTGGTGATTGTGAAAAACCGAGAGCGCCGGTTAAATCTGGAAATCGGTGACGAAACAGGCTTTACAACACGTATGCAGGTTCCGCTTAAGAAGGGTCATCAAGCTATTCGCTTGGGAGATCTAGCTGAAATGCTAGTGCTGTCCTACCGGGAAGACCTAGGTCGCATTGGCCTAGCATCAGATATTTATTTGCCTGAGTCCAACTTATGGGTGAGCGACTATCCTGTGGTGCAGCGAGAAGCTTTTATGGAAATTAGCAAGCGGATGCGCGATCGCTGGGGCGATCAACGAGAGCTTAGCCCACCCCCACCGCCACGACGACAACCGATTCCCGATGAATATGACGACGAGCTTGAGCCACCCCAGCCACGCCCCAAGCGCATTCCCAAAACGGGCATCCAGGTGGATTACGGCTTACCACCAGCCCGCGATCGAAACCGCTCCCGCCTTTCCCCACGCGATCGCTCTTCCCACTAAAACCAACCTACTCTTACCAGAGCCTGGTACACCCACGTTTGTAGAGCTTTGGCAGCAAGAGCAGAATTTCGCCTCTATTCTTACCCAATGCTGGCGTGTTCCTGCCCATAGGCTTGCCATGCCAAATCTACAAGACCATTGACAGCCGCCGCTGCCACAACTGCACTGCCTTTGCGCCCATCTACTCGGATATGGGGGATTAGGGAATCGGCTAATCGCTCCTTAGCTACATCCACCCCAACAAACCCTGCTGGCATGCCAATGACTAGGGCTGGGCGAATCTCTTCTGCTTCAATTAGCTCTACTAAGGTGGTTAATGCAGTCTGTGCTTGCCCCACGACAAAAACGCCCTCTGGATAGCGCCGCGCCAGAGTTTCAATGCCCCAAGCAGCTTTGGTTTTATCCTTTTGGGGTCGGGTAATGGCCTCCATACTGCAATAGACCGGGTTAGCAAAGGTGTTTTGAATTTGCGCGGCAATGCCAACTTGCACCATAGGATCATCAACAACGATCGTGCTACGTGCGGCTAGGGCAGCAGCTCCCGATTGCAGTGCCAAATCAGAAAATCGAATCAGCGTCTTGTACTCAAAGTCAGCAGTAGCATAGATGATTCGACGCACAATTTCATATTCGGCTGGGGAAAAGGTGTGATCCCCGATCTCTCGATCAATAACAGCCAAACTTTGCGCATCGGTGATGTGCCACTCCATGAAAACCCCGCAACCATTAACGACAACGCCTTTTCAGGGTAAAGCCCTAGGTTCAGGATACGCCATCGTGGTCATCGACGCTAACAGCCAACTAGGTTTCAGAGCCTGCAGAGCGATCTAACATAGGTGAGAGATAGGCCACTAAGGCTCCGATCGCAAATCCACTCACATTACGGAATAAAGGTAACCAATCCGTAGTCCGCGTCACTACTGGTCCAATTCCAAAGGCAATAAACAAAATGCCCCACAGTGGTGAAAAAATTAGTGCCCACTGCCACGCTACCAGTTGCCCTTCCTTGCGAGGCTGTGCTGCAAACCCACAGATAACACCTCCTACGATCGAGGTAATTAGTGTCAAGATCCACTGTTCTCTAGGTAGACCAGGCACCACTTGGCATCCTCCCTGCAACAAGCACGTTCTGATTGAGTCAATTGCGCCAATGATTGCCTGATCTTCGCCATTCTCTCGCACATAGAACTGGTTACCATAGCGGGTTTGCAGTTCAATCCAGAACACACGCGGCATTAGCGGGTATAAATCATCACCCACACTAAAGTTTAAGATGTTGCCTCCACGCGGGTCTGCCACCAGCATAACGCTGTGATCATCCAAGTCCCAATAATCCTTGAGTGCAGTACCTGGAGTGCGATCGAACTGTGTCAAGACACGCAACTTCCAACCAGTCTCCTGTTCAAACTGCTCTAAATCTTCATTCAAAGCTGATTCTTGGCTACTGGTCATAAAGTTGGCCAGATCAATCACCAACGTTTTCTCACTGGGCAGCAGGTCAGGATTATTAAATGCATGAGCCTGAGATGTACCCAGCAACGACCCTAAAACCAACCACACCAAACAGACCAGACAACCAGTAACCAGCCCACGTAACAGCCCCTGAGCAGAGCAGTAGCGTGATCTAAACACCTCTAAACCAGCAATATTCAGCATCATTTCAAGCTAGTTGGGAAAGATATACAAAAAATGAGGGCAGTTAACACTTCTTTACAGTTGTTCATCTAATCTAACTATAAAAACCCAACAACACCTGAGTCAATTGCTTTAAATTAGACAGTCATCTAAATGGGTCAGCCCAGCCAGTCAATAAGCATTCGAGAGTGTAACGCGACTTCGTCATCTACCATCTATCAGGTTTGTTTAGGTCTATGTTCCAGCCCTATGAGCAAAGTAGAGTATCACGAGTTAACCTTCCTGTTGCCGGGTTCTGGCCTGTGGCTTTATCACACAAAATCTTTTGCACGTCAGGGCGAAATTCTACAGCCGTGAAATCAGCTCCAGCAATTTTGGCATTATCAAACTTAGCATTGAATGCATAAGCGCCTTCTAAATTGGCATTCGTCAAATTTGCATCACTCAGGCGGGCTGCATCCAGTGTGGCATTGCTAAGGTCAGCACCCTCCAAATTAGCTCCTTCCAGATTTGCTCCAAACAAGCTGACGCCCCGCAAGTTGGCTTGGGCAAAGTTAGCTTCCCGCAAGTTGGCTTTAGTGAAGCTGGAATCTGTTAAGTCGCGTCCGGCAAAATTAGCCCCTACCAAAAACTCCTTGTTGTAATCATCGGCCAATGCTGGCAAGGCAGGCCACACTGACACCCCTAGCCAGACTCCTACCATCATAAAAATGCTGGTCAGCAAAATAAGTGCTTTCACTATCCCAAGAATGTTAACGATCGCACGTATTTGATGAACACAATGGATAGCAGAGAAGTATTTGTTGCTCATCGTTTGCAGAAAAGATAGACACACGATAACCTACCTTTGCCCATAGGTCTTAGGGCATTGCGCAGGTGCCATTAGGAACCATTTCCGATACTAGCTAATCTATCAGTAGTTCAGGCAGGAACCTAGCGAACCAGTCTCGCCATACAGCCCATACAATTGACAATAGACTAGAGATAGCTGCCATCAGCCGGTTAAATTGGCTCATCAAGTTTTGTAAGGTCGCCATAATCCTTCTTTATGACCCAGCAAAAGCCACCGCGTTCTCGATCTAACGAGATCAGTCTACTGGGTGAATCATTCGTTGCGACATGGCTTCAGTCGCAGCAATGGCAAATCCTTGACCAGCGCTGGCGATGCCAATGGGGAGAACTCGACCTAGTAGCCGTTTATCAGCCTACACTAGCTCAAGCTAAATCAGTTCTTGCCTTCGTCGAAGTAAAAACTCGGAGTCAGGGCAACTGGGATGCCAATGGCGCACTGTCTGTCACCTATGCTAAACAGGCCAAACTTTGGAAGGCGGCTGAAGCTTATCTCACAGTCCATCCCCACTTGGCAGAGTTGCCATGCCAGTTTGATGTGGCGCTGGTAGGGTACCATCGGCAATCTCCTGAACCACCAAATCTTCAGGTGAACCAACTCAAGTATGGATTTACTCTCATCGAATACCTACCTGCTGCGTTTTCTCTTTTTGAAACTGGTATCTAAGGCTACTATTCACTCCAGCCTCTCCATGAATCTGAGGATTAATATTACAAACTGTTACAAGCAGATTGGGAGAGGCAGCACGATGCCGCACAATGATGTCGAAGGTAACTACGTCTGGGAACCTTACCCCACTGGATATGCGAATGTTTGTGACATTCATTATGATTCAGTTAGTGGTTTAAGGTGTGGTCATGTTTGCTGGTATCGAGGTTAACCGTCGATAACGGTAGGCTTAGAAATCTGACTAAAAACCCCTGTTTAAACACAATCAGTTACATTCAATTACATTCTTTTGGAGGAATCCATCGATGAGCATTGTCACGAAATCCATCGTGAACGCAGATGCTGAGGCTCGCTATCTTAGCCCCGGCGAACTGGATCGGATTAAGAGCTTCGTTACCTCTGGTGAGCGCCGTCTTCGCATCGCACAGACCTTGACTGAGTCTCGTGAGCGCATTGTGAAGCAAGCTGGTGACCAACTGTTCCAAAAGCGTCCTGACGTTGTCTCTCCTGGTGGCAACGCTTACGGTGAAGAGATGACCGCAACTTGCCTGCGTGACTTGGACTACTATCTGCGTCTGGTAACCTACGGCGTTGTTGCTGGTGATGTCACTCCGATTGAAGAAATTGGTATTGTTGGTGTCCGTGAAATGTACAACTCTTTGGGCACGCCTATTCCTGCTGTTGCAGAAGGAATCCGTGCAATGAAGAGCGTTGCTTCTTCTCTGCTGTCTGCTGAAGATGCTGCTGAAGCTGGTGCTTACTTTGACTACGTTATCGGCGCAATGCAGTAAGACCTTCTTTGCTGCTTGTTGCTTTTTGTTCAAGACTTAATAAGCTAAAGGATTTCCACCATGCAAGATGCAATTACCGCTGTAATCAACTCTTCGGACGTACAAGGTAAGTACCTTGACAGTGCTGCACTGTCTAAATTGCAAGCTTACTTTGGTACTGGCGAATTACGTGTTCGTGCTGCTACTAGCATTTCTGCTAACGCTGCTGCGATCGTCCGTGAAGCTGTTGCCAAATCTCTGTTGTACTCCGACATCACCCGTCCCGGTGGCAACATGTACACAACCCGTCGCTATGCTGCCTGCATCCGCGACCTTGACTACTACCTACGCTATGCTACCTACGCTATGCTAGCTGGCGACCCATCCATCCTGGATGAGCGCGTGCTGAATGGTTTGAAAGAAACCTACAATTCCTTGGGCGTACCTGTTGCAGCAACAGTTCAGTCCATCCAAGCTATGAAAGAAGTGACCGCAGGTCTAGTTGGCGCTGATGCTGGCAAAGAAATGGGTGTTTACTTCGACTACATTTGCTCTGGTTTGAGCTAACTGACCAAATAGCCTGAACAGCTTTAAGCTGAATGAGGCTCACGAGTCTGGAAATCTAGGTTGGATGTTAGGCTGACAAAGACTTTTCGACAAGCTCGGCAGGTTTTACTGGCTTAAGATGGCATCCTGATTTCCAGACTCGATCTAACTAACCCTTCGCGATCGCACTGCCACAAGTATTTGAAATGATTTCGGGACGCGTCCTCGCCTCACATTTTTGGATCGCTTCCTCTTCAATTCCATTTTTTCACCCCAGGAGAGATATTCCTCATGCGCATGTTCAAAGTGACCGCTTGTGTCCCCAGCCAAACTCGCATCCGCACCCAACGCGAGTTACAGAACACTTATTTCACTAAGCTAGTTCCCTACGAAAACTGGTTTAAGGAGCAACAGCGAATTCAAAAAATGGGCGGCAAAATCGTCAAAGTAGAGTTGGCGACTGGTAAACCCGGTGCTAACACTGGCTTAGCATAGAGGCTATTAACTCAACTGAGGTGTTGGCTTCAACCTAAGGATTCAACCCTAAGGAGGTCATCAAGGCCTCTTTTTTATTGGCACTGTAGATTTTAATCATCTAACCGGTTGCATGTGACGGACTACCTATTAACGAGTACAATCTGCTCTAAGTAGATTAGAGATCTACCATTTTGGAATTAGACAGGCTTTGAACCTAGAAAGCGTGTCTCTCAGGTTTAGAATTGTAGACCCAAAGCGTTCAGCTTTGGCTGCGTTGGCGGCCTTTCAACTCCTACTCATACAGATAAGGAATTTTCTGCTCTACTGCACCTGATGCCAATCAGCAGATCTGATCGCTCCTCTCCTCCTGTAACTAAGTCAGGAAACCTAATTGGTTCAAGTAACTCACATGGATTAACCGCTTCATGGACTTTTCAATCACAGCTTTACTGGCAAACTTTACTGAGGATAAGCTAGTCGCACCTAAAGCATTAGAGAAAAAGCTGGACTGCACGGATGATACCTCTCTGCGCAAGTTGCAGATTACGCTGGATGCCCTAGAGAAAATAGGAGTTCTGGTTAAGGATCGTGGGCGCTATCGCCGAGTTGTAGAAGAAGGCGTTATTGAAGGTAAACTACGCTGTTCCAGTCGGGGATTTTGCTTCGCAATTCAAGATGTGGAAGGAGCCGAAGACATTTATGTACGTGAGAGCCAGTTAAACAATGCCTGGAATGGCGATCGCGTCTTGGTTAAAGTCACCAAAGAAGGAAGTCGCCGTCGTAGCCCAGAAGGTGAGGTGCGCCTGATTCTAGAACGCGCCAACCCATCTGTCCTGGCACGAATCAAACAAGACGGTGAGCACTTTTGGGCAGAACCCCTAGACGATCGCCTTGTTGATGAGTTGCTGCTAGAAGGTGACCACGAACAGTTTCAGCAAGCCATTAGCCAGCTTGTCTATGTTCAGGTTACACGCTATCGCTTAGGATCACGGCCACCCAGCGGTCAGCGGCCACCCCTAGACCAACAGCATCCACCCCTAGGCCAGGTTGCTCGCATTTTAGGCAGTGACACCACGGCCTCCGACGTTGATATCGTTTGTTGCAAGCATGACTTGCCCAGCACCTTTCCTGACACAGTGCTAGAAGCTACTAAAGCTTTGCCTAACAAGCTGGGAAAAGCCGAAATAAAAAAGCGGCTAGATTTGCGTCATCTCACGACTGTCACCATCAAATCCGATAACGAGCAAGCAAAGCACGATAGCTTAGATGACGCCATTACATTAGATAAAACGGATACTGACGCTTGGCGCTTGGGAATTCACATTGCCGATGTTTCCTACTACGTAGCAGCAGATTCGGCGATCGATCGCGAAGCTCAAAAGCGAGGTGTCTCCGTTTACCTGGGCGACTTAGTTGTTCCCATGCTGCCCGATCCCCTTACTGAAGACCTTTGCGCTTTTCAGACCAACAAAGAGCGACTGGCTCTTTCTGTCTTGGCTACTCTGGATTCCGAGGGGCAAGTGATTGAATACGAAATTCAACCCACCGTTATTCAGGTTGACTACCAACTTAGCTACCAACAAGCCGAAGCTATTTTAGAGCGCAATCAAGACAACCCCAGAGAGACGGACATTCAGGCATTTGCTCCTATTTTTGACCTGTTGGATAACTTGGCTAATCTCAGCCGTGCCCTCAAAAAACAGCGGCAACAACGCGGTGCCTTCGAGCTAAATCTGCCCTCAAAACCTCTAGCTAATGGCGATACCGACCCGGTGATTCAATTTTTGACCACGCCAAAATTTCACTATGACGACGAAGGGGCACTAGGTGCAATGGTGGTGTCTCCCTGGGTACCGACCCATGCCATGATTGCTGAGCTTATGTTGCTGGCTAACCAGCTAGTGGCAAATCATTTGCACGCACTGGAAGTACCTAGCATTTACCGCGTCCACTCGACCCCCGATCCTGAAAACGTCCAAGAATTGATGAAACTGGTCGCTAGCATGGGCATTGAGTTGCATTTGGAGCAAGAAGACGCCATTCGACCACAGGACTATCAGCACTTCACACAAAAGTTTGCTGAATCAGATGCCGAACGGGTACTGACCTATCTGCTATTGAAAACCCTGAAGCCTGCCTTTTATAGCACTCAACCAAAAGCTCATTTTGGCTTGGCCTTAGAGCAGGGCTATACCCACTTCACCTCACCAGTGCGCCGCTATCCTGATCTGCTGGTACACCGCGTTCTCCATGCTGTGTTTGAGCAAGGGCGCGATCGCAAGTCCACTCGTTCCAAAGAAATTGTCAGCCTACGGCACAGTTCTTGCCACGGGCAAATTAGCTGGAATGTCCTACCCACAGAAGTGCACCAAGCCCTGGAAACCCGCATCCATTCTGTTGCCGTTCATCTTACCGAGCGCGAACGCATTGCCCAAGAAGCTGAAAATGACTTGGAGGGGCTGAAAAAGGCTGAACTTATGCGAGAGCACACAGGCGAAATCTTCCATGGCCTCATTACAGGTGTGCAATCCTATGGGCTGTTCGTAGAATTGGAAGAATTATTGGTTGAAGGGCTAGTTCACGTCAGTTCGTTGAAAGATGACTGGTATGAATACCGTACTCGCCACCAAACTTTGGTTGGCCGCAAGAGTCGCAAGCAGTATCGGTTGGGCGATCGCATCGAAGTTCAGGTCAAGAGTGTTGACTACTATCGACAGCAAATAGACTTAATTGCCGTCAGCGGAGGCAGCCAAGCTGCTGATGAAGATGACCTTGACGAGGAAGAAGTGATCCCCGACGAGGACATGCCTGAAGAATAAGCCCCAGCCTAGCTGGGATCCGTGCCAGAATCAGATAGAGAAGTAGGTCTGAGCCTATGCCTACCCTATGACGTTTATCTGTGGTTGATCTGTGCCGAGCGATCGTCCCCTTATTCTTGCTGCATCTGGCGCATCTGGCCTCATCTACGCTGTCCGAGCCCTCAAATTTCTGCTGCAAGCTGACTATGCTGTTGATCTGGTGGCCTCCAAAGGTGCTTACCTTGTCTGGCAGGCAGAGCAAGGTATCCGTATGCCCGTTGATACAGTACAGCAGGAGCAATTCTGGCGGCAACAGGCCGGGCAAGAAACTGGCGGCAAACTTATTTGCCACGCATGGGGAGATGTGGGTGCAACGATCGCCAGCGGTTCCTTCCGTACCCTAGGAATGCTCGTGATTCCTTGCAGCATGAGTACCGTTTCTAAACTGGCTACAGGCATGAGTTCTGACTTGTTAGAGCGTGCTGCCGATGTACAGCTTAAAGAAGGCCGCAAACTTGTACTTGTTCCCCGTGAAACGCCCTTTAGCCTGATTCATTTGCGCAACCTAACAGCCCTCGCAGAAGCTGGAGCCCGCATTGTACCAGCCATTCCCGCCTGGTATCACCAGCCCAAAACGATAGAAGATTTAGTCGATTTTGTAGTGGCACGTGCCCTTGATCAGTTTGATATTGACTGTGTGCCCCTCAAGCGCTGGGAAGGCCACTAGTGGGTTAGCCTTACGTTAGAATCCCAGAGGACGAAACTGCCTATCTTTGGCGAAGGAGAAAGCCCATGCGACTACTTCACACCATGCTGAGAGTGGGAAATTTGGATGCCTCACTCAAGTTTTATTGCGATATTTTGGGCATGAAGTTGCTGCGACAAAAAGACTATCCCGGCGGCGAATTTACCCTGGCGTTTGTAGGCTACGGAGACGAGACGGACAATACCGTCTTAGAACTCACTTACAACTGGGGCAAAACTAGCTATGACTTGGGTGATGCCTACGGACACATCGCGATCGGCGTGGATGACATTTACACTACTTGCGAGGCTATCAAGGCGCAGGGCGGCAACGTTACTCGTGAACCTGGCCCCATGAAGCACGGTTCTACCGTCATTGCTTTTGTCACTGACCCCGATGGTTACAAAGTAGAACTTATTCAACTCAGCAGCCACAGTTCCAGCCAAGCCTCTGCCCAATCCGCTGCAGCTACCGTTTAGTCAATCAAAATTCTTCCCCCTTGCACCATCCTGCCCTGGATAGGTTTGAATAGGGGCAGTGATTGTGAGTGAGTGTTGGAGAGAAACGAGTGTGAAGGATAGGGCAGTGATCCTAATAGCCGGAGTAGCGATCGCGCTCTGGACAAATGTTGCTTGGAAACCACAGATAGCCCAGGCATCGCCCCTTGCTGGCGGTCTTTTGGTTGATGCCAACCCATCTGAAACCGATCCGATGGCTCAGGTGCAGTCTGTTGCCAGTTTGAGCGACGTTCAATCCAGTGACTGGGCGTATCGAGCTGTCAAAGCTATTGTGGAGCGCTATGGAATTTTAGCGGGCTACTCTGATCGCACCTTTCGTGGGAACCAAGCCTTGACGCGTTACGAATTTGCCAGCGCGATCGATACGGCTCTGCAAGAACTTGAACAAGTGTTGCGTGTCCGCCAAGATGAAATCAATCAAATTCTAGAGGATATTCGTACGCTCCAGCGCTTGCAGCAATCCTTTCAGGACATTGCCGCTGGATTAAACACTCGGCTCGATCGCCAATCTGACCAAATAACGCAGCTAGAGCAACAACAGTTTTCCACTACTACAAAGCTTACGGGTCAATCGGTAGGTGCATTAACCTTTGGCACTAACGCCGAGGCCACATTGGTCAACCGCACCCGCCTTACCCTATCTACCAGTTTCACAGGCAAAGACTTGCTGCTTACCCAGCTAGAAGCAGGCAGCAACGGTTTTGACGCGATTAGCCTAGCTCAAAGTCATGGCTCTAATCTGCTGGGTACTGAGGGTTTCCTAGCGGATGGTGGTGGCTTGGACTACGTCGGAGTTGATAGTACCCTTCGCCTGAGTAAGCTTGGCTATACCTTTCGACCTGCGCCAACCCTCTCGGTCACCATTGGGGCGCGCCTCGCACCACGAGATTTTATTGATTTCAATCGGTTTGCTAACGATTCTGCCAGCAATTTTTCCTCTAGTTTTTTTGCCAATAACCCGCTTGTTATCCAAAATGCGATTGATCGTCCCGGCGGCGCAGGAATTGCCCTAGCCTGGATACCGGATGCCTCTCTCCCATTGACAGTGCGAGCCTTGTACATTGCTGCTGATGCAGAGCGAACAGTTGCTGGATTAACTGAGGGCGGTTTGTTTGGCGATCGCCACCAAGGCAGTTTCGAAGTAGACTACACCTTTAGCAAACAACTGGTAGCAAGGTTGCAGTATACCCGTGCTAGCGTCTATAGCGTAGAGATTGCTGCTGGTGGGCTTAACGTCGAGTGGTTTCCTCGACAAAATTTAGCTGTCTTTGGTCGAATAGGCATTGCCCGCTATGAAGGATTCAACGGGCTTTTGGGGCGATCGCTCAATCTTCGACCGTTAACCTGGGCGATAGGAGCAACTATCCGTAACATCGTTATCCCTGGCTCTACTGCTGGTATTGCGATCGGCCAACCGTTCCTCGAAGACGATCTAGGCACAGGCACACAAACCAATCTGGAACTCTATTACAGCTTTTTGCTAAATGACAACATTAGCTTCAGCCCCATCTTCATGATTGTGACTAACCCCAGTAACGACGCTGATAATCCCACTATCTGGCAAGGAGTGGTTCGTCTGGTTTTTTCATTCTGAATAAATAAGTCTACTCTCTGATTAAGACTGCGTAGCTTGAACCAAAAGAACCATGCAGACGGATCTAGCTGTTTGGAGGTAGGTTGTGAATTGCCCTGCCTACTAGCCAATAGGTCAGCATCTCTCCCTTCCCCTTAACCTCAATCAAACCGCGCCGCTCGAACAGATAACGATGCTTTAGCCGATTGAAAACGGTTTCGGTAACTTGGATGCGACCGGTTTCTCCCTGCGACTCCATTCGACTGGCCACGTTGACCGTATCGCCCCAAAGATCATAGATAAACTTCTTCGCACCAATCACCCCAGCCACAACAGGCCCCGTGTGAATGCCGATGCGGAGGGAAATAGGGACATTATCTTTGGTTTTAAAGTGCACAATTTCCTGCTGCAAGTCCAACGCCATCCGAGCGATCGCATCCAAATGGTCAGGCCGTGGCTTGGGCAAACCGCCAACTACCATGTAGGCATCTCCGATCGTTTTAATTTTTTCCAGGTCGTACTTGTCAGCCAGTTGATCAAACGCTGAGAACACTTGGTTCAACAAGCTAACTAACTCAATTGGAGAACTACGGGCTGAAAGATGAGTAAACCCAGCAATATCAGCAAACAGAACAGTCACTTCATCAAAGCTGTCTGCGATAGTTTGAGGATTACGCTTTAGCCGCTCAGCAATAGGCTGCGGCAAAATGTTAAGCAACAGCCGTTCTGCCGTTTGGCGTTGGTGACGCAGTTCTTCCTCAGCTCGGCGGCGCGCTGTAATGTCTTGCACACTACCTTCGTAGTGCAGTAAGTCTCCCTCGCGGCTGTAAATGGCACGAATGTTTTCTGAAATCCAAATCAAGGTACCATCCTTGCGATAAACCTCTGACTCACATTCAGACACAGAATTGTAGCGGCGCATGTAGGCCATCAGTTCTTCTCGGCGCAGGGGCTGGGCATAAAGCTGAGGGCCAACGTCAGTCACAGTAGCCATCAGTTCTACAGGAGAATCGTACCCCAAAAGCTGCGCCAATGCTGGATTCGCACTGAGGTATTGGCCTTGCGGTGTCACCTGATAAATCCCAGCAATTGCATTTTCAAAAATACTGCGGTACTTTTCCTCCGCTAGTTGCAACTCAGCTGTACGCTGCTCAACCCGTTGCTCTAATTCTTGAGCTTGCTGCCGTAGCTGCTCTTGAGACAAGCGTAACGCCTCTTCTGCACGACGGCGATCGGAAATGTCATACAGTGTCGTTAGCAGAGTATGCTCACCCCCCAAACTCAACGGATGGATCGAAGCAGAGACCCAAAATGAACTGCCATCTACCCGCCTGATCAACATTTCGTGATTGCGAACCTCTCCATCGCGCCTCAGTTTCTCTCCCAGTACTCCTTCCTCAAAAGGATCAACGAAGAACTCCTTTAGTTTGTGCCCTAACAGTTCCTTTTTCCCGATACCCAGTTGTACCCCAGACGTTGAGTTGGCAAAGGATATTTCACCGTCTAGCCGTTGCGTCAAGATCATCAAGATTGGTGTGGATTCAGAAATAGCCCGAAACAACTCCTCGCTTTGACGCATGGTTTCTACGGCTTGGGTGTAGAGCTGATACTCCAGCAAGTCCCCATGAGCAGCCGTCGCCGCCAGAATTATCTCTAAATCTTTCTTATCTTTGGCGACTGTCTCTAAAATTTCCTGCAACGTAGATTGAGCCAATTTACGCTCTGAAACTTCAGCTTGCAATCGCTGATTTGACTCGTGTAGTTCTGCTTCGATTAGATCCCCGTGCTCAATGGTCGTTTGGAGGGCAATTTCCAGATCTTCATTGTCACGATGTAGCCGCACAATTTCATGTTGAAGTTGCTCAATCTTATTTAGAAGCTGAATTTCGCGATCGTCAGATGAAGTTTCCACAATAGCGCCTGCAAGCTCCCTATCTGAAAAATCGCCAAGTCAACAGTTGCATCCTAATACAAAACCCGAACAGACAATCAACTGTTTAAGCATGCCCAGCTCATTACCCCAAATCAGGATGGCTTTCAAACTAATTTCTTCTATCCGGCCTAGCCTGCCTAGTTATATTCCAGGGTAAGTGCTGGCATTAAGCGCTTCAAATTCTTCAACGACTTAGTTTGCCAGAGTACCTTATCTGATCCTTGTAGCACCATCTGCACACTACCCTTCTCACGAATTTTTACCACAAACATAGACAGCATACTGATCCCAGAGCTATTTAGGAACTCCAAATTCTCTAAGTTGAGGGTAAAGGTCGATGCTTGATCCACAGCACTCATCAGCAAATCCATGATTGGCTGGTACTCCTCCATGCCATCCAAGCGCAGGAACCCCTGGACAAAAACCGTCGAGATGGCTGAGTCATACCAGATTGCGTATTCATCTGTTTTGATTTCCATCGGTCAAGCATCTCCCAGGTGGTCTAGCAATAGTTGAGCATTTAGCATAATAATTATCCCTGTCTAGGGCGACTCTACACATCCAAGTGGGCAATGACACTAATTTGAACTTCTTCTGAATAGTCTGCCACGGGTTGGAACTTCCAACAAAACTGGGCTCCGTAGTCATTAATCATGGTTAAGATCCCCATGCAGGATCCACCACCTCCCATAGCAGTTTTCTCTAGTTGTTGAGTGTAAAATTTATCTAAATCGGTGTTGATAAGCTCTTGTACAAACTCTTCATAGCGCCGTGAAGTTTCGTGATTTGAGCAGTTGGTAGCATGAAAGATTATTTTCTGCTCATACAAGTGTAGGGAAATAGTAATTGGGTATGAGGACGAGGTGTTGCTGTATTTAACTGCATTTTCCAATAACTCGTTAGCTACAAAGCTAACAGCAGCTTTGACAGCATCTTTACGGTTTATTTTGCTGTTTGTATCCTCATCACCAGGAAAGAATGTGGCAAAGTAGTCACCTAAAAAGTCAGCAGATAGGCCATAGTTTCCCCAACGTCGCTTTCGGATAGAAGAGCTAGGGGAGAAGTTCAAGGTTAGATATTCATCACTAGCTGGGATATTATCATTCAGATTTCCAAGCATATGAATGGCATAGGTCTGAGTCATACAATCCCTCAAAAACTGACCGAACAAGAACTATTCCGTCTGAAATTCAGCCTTGACATTTGGCACTGTTTATTAGGGTGCCCATTTTTCAGTTAGCTGATTACAATTCTTTCGATCCGATTGCGCCCCCGTTGTTTAGCTTGATAAAGCTGCTGATCGGCACTGTCAATTAACTCTGTATGCGATCGTGTCGCACTAGGTACGGTACAGGCAACCCCAATACTAAGAGTGATCTGCGAGCTAACCCGAGAGGTACTGTGGGGAATGTTAAGGGCTTGCACACCAACTTGGAGTTGTTTTGCAACGTTCTCGGCTCCCTCTAGGTCAGTTTGAGGCAATACGGCTGCGAACTCTTCACCACCATAGCGAGCTATAAGGTCAATGGGGCGCTTGATACTACAGTTGAGGGTCTGAGCGACTCGGCGCAAGCATTCATCACCTGCAAGATGCCCATACGTATCGTTATATTGCTTAAAGAAGTCTATGTCGCACATGATGATCGAAATCGGCGATCGCTCCCGTGCCATTTGCTTCCACTGCTGCTGAAAAAAGTCATCGAATCTACGTCGATTAGCAATTTCAGTCAGCCCATCAATCCATGCTGCTTGATTCGCTTGATTCACTTTTTCAAACCATTGGATGTCCAGAACATCCCCATGTTCCATAATAGTTTGAATAATAATTTCTAAGTCTTTAATCTGGCTAGCAAGCAGCTCTGCCATAGCTTTGACTGTCATTTCACTACGCCTTCGTTCTTGCACTTCCGCTTCAAGCTGCGCTTCAACTAAATCACCATGTTCAGCGATCGTTGATAGTGAAATCTTTAAATCTATAGTTTCCTGTTGTAATCGATCGTTTTCCTGGATTAAACGCTGATTTTCGTTATAAAGATAAGCAATCTTCAAATTAAAGCTTTCTTGACACAAGCGCTCAATTTCCTGTCGCAGGTAATCATTTTCTTTACTTAGATTCTCATTCTCACTCTGAAGATGAAGGGCTTTTTGATTTGTCATATCTACCTGCAACAATTTTCCTAAGTAAGCTAGTAACCAATAGAAACCCATCATCAAATAAAGCATGCAAGCAGTCTTATCGCTGTTTCAGAATAAGCAATGTTATGTCGTCATACACCTTCTGTGCTCCAATGTGTTTTTTGACATCATTAATAATTGCTTGCTGAATAGCCTTGACAGAGCTGTTGCAATGTAACGAAAGGATTTGATGCAACCGTTCTAAACTGTACTGTTCTCGATCGGCATTCATAGCCTCTGGAATGCCATCAGTATAAAGAACAGCCAAGTCCCCTGATTCCAGATTAATCTGTTTCTCCGCAACATAGGTCGAGATATCGCGTTCCAGCCCCAGCGGAAATCCCAAATCTATTGTGTCAAATCGTTCGATAGTTCCATTATGTCGAACACAAATAACCTCTTCATGTTGTCCGATTAGTTTGAGTGTTCCCAAGTTGTATTCCAACAGGGCTAGGGTCATATTTCGAGGGGATTGCATGCGGCGAGTGTTATCGTAAATCAGTTGATTCACAGCACTTAATACGTGAACTAAATCAGTCTCACCGCTGGCTACTAGTGTTCGGACGGCAGTTTGAGCCATCAGCATTACCATGCCACTCTCCAACCCATGTCCAGTAACGTCTCCAATGCCAACGATTAATCGATCGCCTTGACAGAAAACATCGTAATAGTCACCCCCAACTTCACTCGCTGGTTCCATAAATGCCGTGATTTCCAAATCGGAAATTGCTTCTAGCTCATGTTCACGGGGTAGGATTAGGCGCTGTAGGCTGCGGGTCACTTCAAGCTCAGCACTGAGGCGTAGGTTCTCTGCTTGCAGGCATTCGTTTAGGCTCAGGATTTTGGCATTAGCCTCGGCAAGTTGGTGGGTTTGCGCTTCGATTTGCTGCAAATAGGCTTGTTCCTGGTCGTGGAACCATTTTTTTTGTAGGCAAGCTCCTACTCGTGCTTTGAGAATGGTGGGATTGAAAGGCTTGAGTAGGTAATCTTCTGCACCCAGTTCAATGCACCGCACGACACTTTCTGTTTCAGTAACTGCTGAAACCATAATTACAGGAATATGTCGTAGCGTTTCATCTGCTTTGGTGAACGCCAAAAATTGGTAGCCGTCCATTTCCGGCATAGTGACGTCACACAGGATCAAGTCAAAGAGATGATGATGAAGTAGAGCGATCGCATCCTTGCCGTTTTCTGCCGTCATTACGGAATACCCGTACCGTGAAAGACGACGAATCAACAGGTCACGGTTAGCTTCTACGTCATCAATTACTAAAATAGAAGCTTGATTGGTCATGGTGGCTGGGCTAACACTCATCGTGCACCAGTTAATATTAGTGATCTAACCCTTTGAAAGCAAAGAAGCACAGGTTGAAGTTGTAAGTCTAAGGGGCAAGGGTGACCCAGCTTCAATTGACCTCGAGTTAGCCTGTAGTAAGGCAGGGCTTGACTAGTGATCAGCCAGTTGGGCTTGACTGACTAACCTAATTAATTTTGGCAGCACACCTTAACTGGAACCTTTATGATTCCTACAGTACCCACAGCTCAAGCCTAACAAACAGCATTCGCCATATTAGTCTCTTAACCCGGATAATCTTATTTTATGTCCAGTGATATTTCTACAGAGCTAGTTCACGAAGTTGATCGTCGTCGTAACTTTGCCATCATCTCCCACCCAGATGCTGGCAAGACAACACTGACTGAGAAACTGTTGCTGTACGGGGGAGCTATTCATCAGGCAGGAGCCGTCAAAGCCCGCCGTGCTGAACGCCACGCTACTTCAGACTGGATGGAAATGGAGCAGCAACGGGGAATTTCTATTACCTCAACGGTGCTGCAGTTTGATTATCACGGATGCCAGATTAATTTGCTGGATACACCGGGACACCAAGATTTTAGTGAAGACACGTATCGTACTCTGGCAGCGGCTGACAATGCGGTTATGCTGATTGATGCAGCTAAGGGATTAGAGCCGCAAACCTTGAAGCTGTTTGAAGTTTGCCGTCTACGTGGGCTACCTATTTTCACCTTCGTTAATAAGCTTGATCGGCCGGGGCGCGAGCCATTGGAGCTGATGGATGAAATTGAGCGTGAGTTGGGGTTACAAACCTATGCAGTCAACTATCCCATTGGCATGGGCGATCGCTTCAAAGGTGTTTATGATCGGCGCGATCGCAAGATTCACTTGTTTGAGCGAAGCGAACACGGTCGCCGCGAAGCCCGCTCCACAACCATTAGCCTGGGCGATTCTCACATCGAAACCCTACTAGAACAAGATTTATACTATCAATTTAAGGATGAGCTGGAATTGGTTGAAGCGCTTGGCTCAGAGCTCGATCTGACCCAGGTGCATCGAGGTCAAATGACGCCAGTGTTTTTTGGTAGTGCCATGACCAACTTTGGCGTGCAACTTTTCCTCGACGCCTTCTTGGACTATGCGCTCAAGCCTGCTCCTCATCCCAGCACTCTAGGGGAAATTCCGCCTACCTACGAGGACTTCACTGGCTTTGTGTTTAAGCTCCAAGCCAATATGGATCCTAAACATCGCGATCGCGTAGCCTTTATCCGCATTTGCTCCGGCAAATTTGAAAAAGACATGGCCGTTAACCATGCTCGTACAGGCAAAAACATCCGCCTATCTCGTCCCCAAAAGCTATTTGCCCAGGATCGTGCTGTCATCGAAACAGCCTATCCTGGAGACGTTATTGGCTTAAACAACCCTGGTATGTTTGCCATCGGGGATACCATCTATGTGGGAAAAAAGCTCGAGTACGAGGGCATCCCTAGTTTCTCGCCTGAACTATTTGCTTACCTCAAAAACCCTAACCCTTCCAAGTTCAAGCAATTCCAAAAAGGTGTTTCAGAATTGCGAGAGGAAGGAGCCGTACAAATCATGTACTCAACGGATGAGTCAAAGCGCGAACCAATTCTAGCTGCCGTTGGGCAACTCCAGTTTGAAGTTGTGCAGTTTCGTCTCCTCAACGAGTATGGCGTTGAAACAAACCTAGAACTTTTGCCATATAGCGTGGCTCGCTGGGTTACAGGAGGATGGGAAGCCTTAGAAAAAGTAGGCCGCTTGTTCAACACCATAACAGTGAAGGATGGCTGGAATCGACCAGTATTACTTTTCCGAAATGAATGGAATGTGGGTCAAGTACAAGCTGATCACCCTGCGTTACAACTCAGTGCGATCGCCCCCGTAGTTTCTGGGAGAGAACCCACGGCATCCTAAAGTATCCTGAAGGGGTTCTAGCATAACTCAACTAATATCTCTGGTAAGCCTTAATGGATCTAACCTTGAGGCATCAGAATTGGATTTAGGCATCTATGCAAAACCCTCCTGATCAATCGTCTTCACAGCATGACCAGCAATCTAGCCTCGAAGTTGGATTAGCCGCCTTCAAACAGGCTGATTACGCTACTGCCATTCCCTTACTCGAAGCAGCTCTGACTAGCACAACTCCCCATCCGCTTAAGGTTAAAGCGCAAATGGGACTGGCGATCGCCTACATTCGTACTGGACAGGCAGAGCTTGCCATCCCCTTTTGCCAAACCTTGCAGCACCATGCTCAACCGGATGTGCAGGAATGGGCGCAGCGCACTCTAGCTAACCTACTAAAGCGTTATCCTGAGTTAGCCAATCCTTCTACTGCACCTACACCCCAGCTAGACACCGATCGTTCAAGTGTTACCCCTCTTTCCGTTACTCCACCTCAAAC
>Ga0224722_1000070_pt1 | contig 56054 bp, 55 predicted proteins | sample Balambano_FR1_Me_FD_161646 | JGI IMG/M metagenome (GOLD analysis project Ga0224722, IMG submission 161646) | Freshwater sediment microbial communities from Lake Towuti, South Sulawesi, Indonesia - Balambano_FR1_MetaG | ecosystem: Environmental > Aquatic > Freshwater > Lake > Sediment | place...
GCCGGATCGACGCGGTGGTCGATGGCGGGGCGACCAGCGCCGGGGTGGAATCCACCATCCTCGCGGTGCGCCGCGATGGCCGGATCGACGAACTGCGCCCCGGCCCGGTCCTGCTCGACGCGGCGCGCGGCGATTGCGGCGGCGGCGATGGAGGCCGTGGGGGGCCAGTCGTCGAAGCCCCCGGCCAGCTCGCCAGCCATTATGCGCCGGGAAAGCCGGTGCGGCTCGGCGCGGCCACGGCCGGGGCGGACGAGTTCCTGATCGGTTTCGGCGCGGTCGTGGGCGACATCACGCTCTCGGCGGCGGGCGACTTGGGCGAGGCTGCGGCGCGGCTCTATGCCTGCCTCCACGAGGCCGCCCGCGCCCCGCAGCCGCGCATCGCGGTCGCCCCGGTGCCGGAGCAAGGCGTGGGCCGCGCCATCAACGACCGGTTGCGGCGCGCGGCGGCCTAGTTCTCGTCGGGCTCGACCGGGATACCTGGCAACAGCGCGTCCATTTCCGCGCGGATTGCCTCAGCGCGTTCACATTCCGCCGCATCCCCCCTGGCGCAGCGGTCCACCGCCTTGTCGTAATCGCGGCCAAGCGCGCCGAGCCGTTCCTCGCGCTTGCGGATTTCGCGGCCGCGTTTTTCGTCGGCTTCGGACTGGCTGGTTGTCACCGCATCGACCCCGGCGCCGACCGCCTTGACCGGCAAGGTGACGACATCGACCGCGGTGCGCGCCAGACACGCCGAAAGTGTGAGGGCAGCAAGGCCAAGCAGGGCAAGCGCGAAGGTCCGCATCGCGCCAGCATCATCCGCCGCCGCGGCGAATGCAAACCCTATTCGGCAGAGCCCGCGGCGGGTGCGGCGGGTGCGGCGGGTGCGGGCAGCGCCGCACTGCCCGCGCCGGTCGGGGTGCAGGTGAGCGTGCCTGAACCGAAGGCGTTGACGGTGCATTTGGCATTGCCGCTCACCGCCACATCGCCCGCCCCTGCAATACTCGCCTCGACCTCGCCGTCCGAGGCAAAGGCGACATCGCCAGCGCCGCCGATCGCCACCACCGCGCTGTCCGCCTTGAGCGCGGGCATGGCAACATCGCCGCTGCCGCCGATATTGATTTCGAGCCGCTTGGTCGTCCCGGCACCCTTCACCGTCCCGCTGCCACCAATATTGATTCCGAGCTGCTCGGCGGCGACGCGCGTGAACGCGACATCGCCCGCGCCCCCGATTGAGATTTCGGCGGTGCTGGCGAGCGACTGGGCCACGATCGTTCCGCTGCCAATCACGACCAGTTCGCGCGGCGGGGGCATGGTGATGCGGATTGTGGCGGCGCCTTCGCTCGACCAGCCATCCTCGCGGGTCACCCCGATCACCTCCTCGTCGCGCACGAATCTCAGGCTTTGGGTATCGGCGCCCTCAACCGTGATCGCAAAGCGATCCCCATCGGTGAGGATGACATTGTCGCCCGAGGCCAGCACCACCTCGCTCGGCGGCGGGCCGGCCAGCTCGATCTCCGAAAGCGGCACCCCGTCCTCGCCGTTGATCTGCATTTCGGCACCCTCGCACCCCGCGAGCGCGGGAAGAAGCGCGGCGATGGCGAGCGGCGCGGAGAAGTGGAACGGAAAATCGGCCATGGCGGATCGGTCCTCTCGGGCGTTGGCGTATTGCTGACATAATACACCAAGGCGCGGCGCGCAAGCCCTCTCCGCGTGTGGAGATGCGGCGCAGGGGCGGGGACGCAAAAAGGGCCGCCCCGGCGGGGACGGCCCTCTATGTGTTTCGTCGGACACTGGCGAGCCGATCAGGCCTCCTCGGCGCCTTCGTAATATTGCGGAGCATGTTCGCGCAGCACCTGGAGGATCTTGCCGAGCGCGGTCGGCTCGTCGGTTTCCTCCATCGCGGCGAGTTCACGGGCGAGGCGCGAGGAGGCGGCTTCGAAGATCTGGCGTTCCGAATAGGACTGTTCGGGCTGGTCTTCGGGCCGGAACAGGTCGCGGGTGACCTCGGCAATCGACACGAGGTCGCCCGAATTGATCTTCGCTTCGTATTCCTGCGCGCGGCGCGACCACATCGTGCGCTTGACCTTGGGCTTGCCCTTCAAGGTTTCCATCGCCTGCTTGAGCGTCTTGTCGGACGACAGCTTGCGCATCCCGATCGCTTCGACCTTGCCGACCGGCACCCGTAGCGTCATGCGTTCTTTCTCGAACCGGAGCACGTAAAGCTCAAGCTGCATCCCGGCGATTTCCTCGCTCTGCAACTCGACCACGCGGCCCACGCCATGCTTGGGATAGACAACATAATCGCCGACGGTGAATGCGTTCGCGGTGCTTACCATGCACGTTCCTTTCTATGGACCAGTTCCGGCGGGGGAGAGACGATCACTCCGGACACGCGACCGGGCACCGGGGCGGATCATCCGAGGGGGTTGCGGGTATCTGGCCTTCCTGGTTTTGCGCCAGCGCGGGCGACGGCCGCGCGGTCCGACCACTAAATAGCATACCCGCAACAAAATTGCGAGTCGGCGATTGCATAGGATTGCGGCAGCGGCATTTCACTGCCGCGACCGATCCCGGTCAGTCGCCTTCGCCCGGATCGGCGCTGAAATATTTCTCGAACTTGCCTTTTTCGCCTTTGTGCGCATCGGCATCATCGGGCGGGGATTTCTGGCTGGTGATGTTGGGCCACACCGCTGAATACTGGGTGTTGAGTTCGAGCCACTTTTCCAGCCCGTCCTCGGTATCGGGGAGAATCGCCTCGGCCGGGCATTCGGGCTCGCACACGCCGCAATCGATGCATTCGCTGGGATTGATCACCAGCATGTTCTCGCCCTCGTAGAAACAGTCGACCGGGCACACTTCCACGCAGTCGGTGTATTTGCACTTGATGCAGTCTTCGGTGACGACGTAGGTCATTGGGGCACTTTCAAAAGCGAACTTCGGGATGATCGGGCCGGGGGCCTGGTGCACGCGCCGCAGGTGCTATGGCGATTTGCCCTTTAGGGCTAAGATTGGCCGGGTCAACCTCACGATAATACGAACGCGCGAGCGCGGGCGGGCCGCGCCGCTGCGGCAGGGCGACCAGTTCGATCACCCGCACCGCGCCCGGTCCTGCACCCGCTCCTGCACCCGCTCCTGCAATGGTCAGCACATCGCCGATACGCACCTGCTCCGCGCCGCGCAGCACATGTTTTCTGTTGCGCCGCAAAGCGCGTGCATCGATCAGCGCCAGCGCGGCGCTGCGGGTGCGGGCAAAACGCAGGTAGACCAGCAGGCGGTCGATGCGGATCGATCCGGACGCGGCCGACGGCGCGGGCATGTCGGCCGCCTTCATCCCTTGAGCAGATCGGCGAGCTTGTCGAACGCCCCCCCGGCGCGGGCCGGACCCGGATCGGGCGCGGGCCGGGGATGGTGCGGGTCGCCGCCCTCGCGGCGCGGTTTGCCGGGTTTGCCCGGTTTTCCCGCCTTGCCCGGCCGCACCCCGCCCGCCTCGCTGCGCTGCGGTGCTGCTGATGCGGCGGGTTTGCGCGCCGGACCGGGCTGGCTACGGCGCTCGTCGCGCTCACCGGGGCGGCGCGGGCGCCAGTGCCAGCGATCCGGCGCGGGCGGGCCGAACGCGCCTTCGGGCAGGGCGCGGGCGCGATCGCAGCGGAACCCCGCGCTGCCGAGCAGGCGGCGGGCATTGTCGGCCTCGAGCCCGATCGACACCGCCAGCGCCAGATCGAGGTGGAAGGGACGACCCCGCTCCTTGGGATGCGCGGCGGTGACCCGCCCCCGCGCATCGAACGCGGCCCGCAGGATCTTTTCGGCGAGATCGACCCGGATCGCCTGGGTCCCGGCATAGCGATATCCGGCGGGCAATCGCCCCTTGGCCCACGCGCCCTCGGCCAACACCGGCAGCATCGCGGGCTGCACAGGTCGCGGATCGAGCCCGAGCGCGTGCAGCACCCGGCGCGGCGCGGGCTTGAGCAGCGCGGCGGCGAAAATGTCGAGCGCGCCGAAAGTGACGCCCAGCTTGCGCAGATAGGGGCGCATGTCCTTGGGCAGGTGTTCGAGCCCGGCGACCTCGCGGCTGATCACGCCGCGCGCGTCGATGAGGGTGATGAGGAGCGCACGCGCCTGCGATCCGGCGGCAGGATCGCGCGCCGCCTCGGCCAGTGCGCGCAAGGGCGCGAGCGGTTCGAGCTGCGCATCGAGCCAGGCCGCCAGCCCGGCTTCGAGCGCCGCGCGCGCCGGTTCGTTCAGCAGTCCCAGATCGCGTGCGAGCGCGAGCCGCGGGGCGGCGAAGTTGCCCGCCCCCGCGTGCCCGGGAAAGGTGATCTCGGCAAGCGCACGGCCCTTCCCCTGACCCTGCCAGCGGATCGCCCCGCCCGCCAGTTCAAGCTCACCCAGCCCGTCGCGCAGCAGCCATTCGGCGCGCGCCGCCAGCAGCGCGGGCAGCGCCTTTTCGCCCGCCGCCAGCAGCATTCGCCGGTCCGCCACCCCGGCGGCCGGATCGACCACGAAGCGAAATCCTTCGAGCCGCCCGATCGGCTCGCCCTCGACGGTGAGGCGGCCATCGGGTTCGAGCGTCACCGGCAGTCCGCCTGCATCCTGCCCCAGCGATTTCATCAAGAGTGTCGTCCTCCGGTTGACGAAGCGTTCGGTCAGCCGCGCGTGGAGCGCATCCGACAGCTTGGCCTCGACCGCGCGGGCGCGCGCGGCCATTTCGTCGCGCGCCAGCACCCAGTCGGGGCGCTGGCAGATGTAGGCCCAGCTGCGGATCGCCGCAATCCGCCCCTGCAGCGTGTCGATGTCGCCCTGCATCCGGTCAAGTTCGGCGATCCGCGCGGCGACATAGTCGGCCCCGAGATAGCCTTCGCGTAGGTCCTCCCACAGCCGCGCCACGAACCGCGCGTGGGGTTCCACCCCGAGGTTGCGGAAATCGGGGAGCGAGCAGGCTTCCCAGAAGCGCCGCACCTGCGCTTCCCCGCGCACCGAATCAGCCACGCTGTCACCCGCGAGCCGCTTGAGCACCGCAAGGTCGATCGCCTCGGGCGCGGGCCTCAGCACCGGGTTGTCGGGCCGTGCCTCCAGCGCCGCGATCAGGGCATCAATGCTGTTGCAGCGCGGTTCGGCCTCGCGCCAGAACAGGTGGGTGAGCGGGGCGAAGCGATGCTCCTCGATCGAGTAGACCTCCTCGTCGGTGAAGGCCAGCGGCTCGCCGCTTTCGCCCTTGCCGCTGCCCGCCGCCATCCCGGCGAGCGTGCCGAAGCTGCCATCGCGCTGGTGCCGCCCGGCGCGTCCGGCGATCTGCGCCATCTCCGCCGGGGTCAGCCGCCGCTTGCGCCGCCCGTCATACTTGGTGAGCGCGGCGAAGGCGACATGATCGAGATCGAGGTTCAGCCCCATCCCGATCGCATCGGTGGCGACGATGTAATCGACCTCGCCGGCCTGGAACATGGCGACCTGGCGGTTGCGGGTTTCGGGCGAGAGCGCGCCCATCACCACCGCCGCCCCGCCGCGCAGCCGCCGCAGCGCTTCGGCCATGGCGTAGACCTGCTCGACCGAGAAGGCGACCACCGCGCTGCGCTTGGGCAGGCGCGAAAGCTTGCACACCCCGGCGTGGCTGAGCGTTGAAAAGCGCGGGCGGGTGGTGATCTCGGCGCGCGGGACCAGCGCGCGGATCATCGGATCGAGCGTGGCGGACCCGAGGATCATGGTCTCCTCGCGCCCGCGCGCATGCATCAGCCGGTCGGTGAAGATATGCCCGCGTTCGGGATCGGCCCCCAATTGCGCCTCGTCGATCGCGACGAAGGCGTGAGCATCCGCGCTGCGCGGCATCGCCTCGGCGGTGCACAGGAAATAGCGCGCGTCCGGCGGTTCGATCCGTTCCTCGCCGGTGATCAGCGCCACCTGCCGGTCGCCCTTGATCGCGCGCACCCGGTCGTAGACCTCGCGCGCCAGCAGCCGCAGCGGGAAGCCCATCATGCCCGAGGAATGGCCGCACATCCGCTCGATCGCAAGGTGGGTCTTGCCGGTGTTGGTGGGGCCGAGCACTGCGCGCACCTGCGCGTCGCGGGCGGACGGATCGCGCGGAGCGGCGGGGCGGGCGGGCGCGGTGAGGCTCACGATAGCGTGTTCCTTGTCAGGCCTTGGCATGCCCCGCAAGCCCGCGCGAGGGGCGCGGCGGCGCATCAGGACAACACCTTATCGCATGTGCGATGCGGCTGGTCGCTGGTTAAGCCCGCATTTACTTTGTTCTGGCAGCAATATGCGACAAGGCGGCGTTGAGGCTTGCCCCGCAAGGGCGCCGTTTCCGGGGCGATGATGTTGGACGATGCGCGCAATCTGAACGAACTTCCGGGGCCGGAGGATGGCGCTCCCGGGCCGGATCAGCCGCAGCTACCCGCGGTGATGCCCGTGCCGGGGCTGCCGACGCCGGTCGATCCCGATACCGCGCGCGAATTGCTCCCTTACTTGCGCAATGCCCGCGCGCTCGCCCCGCCGACCGCCGCGCAGAAGGCCAAACGCCGCGTGATCGCGCGGGTCAGCGGCGTCGGTGCGCGCTATGACGAATGGAAACTGGCAGCCTCGCGCTGGTTCGACCGCATCGATCTGGCACCCGATCTGGCCGAGGATATCGGCAGCCGCCGGTGGTTCCGCGGGCTTGGCACGATGCTCGGCCTCGGGGCGCTGGCGCTGGCGTTCTGGCCCGATCTCACCCCGTTGGAAGCGCGCCCGGCGATGCCGCAGGACGAGGCGGTCGAGAGCGAACTGCGCAGCCAGATGATCCTGCCGCTCGCGCTGGGCGCGGACAGCGGCCGCCGGATGGGGCCGACCGCGCAGGTCATCCCGCTCAAGCGCGCGCCCGAACGCCCGCAGATCGCGCTGGTTGTCACACTCGCCCCGGGCGACAGCTTCGCTTCGATGCTGCGCCGCGCCGGGGTGTCGGCAGGCGATATCGACCGCGCTGCCGCGCTGGTGAGCCAGGCGCTGCCGACCGGCGAGATCGCCCCGGGCACGCAGATGGACGTGCTGCTCGGCCGGCGTCCGGCACCGGGCATGCCGCGCCCGCTCGACAGCCTCGCCTTCCGCGCGCGCTTCGATCTCGAACTCGAACTGACCCGCCCCGGGATCGGTGCGGTCAACCCCGATGGCACCCCGGTGATTCCGAGCGGGCCGCTGGCGCTGCGGCGCAATGTCATCCGGGTCGACGATACCCCGCTGCGGGTGCGCGGGGTGGTCGGCTCGAGCCTCTACCGCTCGATGCGCCAGGCGGGCGTCCCGGCAAGCGCGGTGCAGGCCTATCTCAAGGCGCTCGATGCGCAGGTCGACATGGAGCGCGAAGTCCGCCCGGCCGACGAATTCGACATCATCATCGCCTATCGCCGCGCCGCCACCGGCGAGCGTCAGGCCGGGCAACTGCTCTATGCCGGGGTCGACCGGGCCGGGCGTCCGCGCACCCAGCTGATGCGCTGGGGCAGCGACGGGCGGTTCTACGAAGCCTCGGGGGTGGGCGAACAGCGGCGCGGGCTGCTCGCCCCGGTGCCCGGCGCGATCACCTCTGGCTTCGGGATGCGCCGCCACCCGATCCTGGGCTATCGCCGGATGCACGCCGGGATGGACTTCAAGGCGCGCTACGGCACCCCGATCGTCGCGGTCAGCGACGGACGGGTGTCGAGCGCAGGGCGTTCGGGCGGCTGCGGCATCGCGGTGCGGCTGGAGCACGGCGGCGGGCTGTCGACCCGCTATTGCCACATGAGCCGGATGGCGGTGAGCGGCGGCCAGCAGGTGCGCCGCGGGCAGGTGATCGGCTATGTCGGATCAACCGGCCTGTCGACCGGGCCGCACCTCCACTACGAGATGTATCGCGGCGGGCGGGTGATCAACCCGGCGAGCGTGCAGTTCGTCACCCGCGCCGAGCTGTCGGGCACCGAGCTAATCGATTTCCGCCGCCAGCTGCTGCGGCTGAAGGAGGTCGAGGTTGGCGCGGCGCTCAAGGATCTCGCGCCGCTCGCGTCTGAGGCCCCGGAACCGGTGCGCGAGATCGAAAAGGTCGACATCGCCCGCGGCATGCGCTGAAGCGCTTGTCGCACGCGGGCGATTGCGCGTAAGCCTGCGCGCATGACCGCAAGCTATCCCGGCACCCGCCTGCGCCGCACCCGCGCCCACGCCTGGAGCCGCGCGCTCCACCGCGAACACCTGCTCACCCCGGCGGACCTGATCTGGCCGCTGTTCGTGACCGATGGTGCAGGCGTAGAGGAGCCGGTGGCGAGCCTGCCGGGGGTGTCGCGCTGGTCGGTCGACGGGATCGTCGCGCGCGCACGCGAGGCGGTCGGTCTAGGTATCCCGGTGGTCGCGCTGTTCCCCAACACCCCGCGCGAATTGCGCAGCGACGACGGGGCCGAGGCGCATAACCCCGACAATCTGATGTGCGCCGCGATCCGCGCGATCAAGGATGCCTGCGGCGATGAACTCGGGGTGCTCACCGATGTCGCGCTCGATCCCTATACCAGCCACGGGCAGGACGGCTTGCTCGATGACGCGGGCTACGTCGTCAACGACGATACGGTCGCGGTGCTGGTCGATCAGGCGATCAACCAGGCCGAGGCCGGGGCGGACATCATCGCGCCGTCGGACATGATGGACGGGCGCGTGCGCGCGATCCGCATGGCGCTCGAAATGGGCGGCCACGTCAATGTCCAGATCATGAGCTACGCCGCCAAATATGCGAGCGCCTTCTACGGCCCGTTCCGCGATGCGGTGGGATCGGGCGGGCTGCTCAAGGGCGACAAGACAAGCTACCAGATGGATCCGGCCAACGCCGAGGAGGCGCTGCGCGAGGTGGCGATCGACATCGCCGAGGGCGCGGACAGCGTGATGGTCAAGCCCGGCCTCGCCTATCTCGATATCGTCGCGCGGGTGAAGGCGCGCTTCGAGGTGCCGGTGTTCGCCTATCAGGTGAGCGGCGAATACGCGATGATCGAGGCCGCCGCCGCAGCCGGAGCGGGCGAGCGCAACGCGCTGGTGATGGAAACCCTGCTCGCCTTCAAGCGCGCCGGGGCAAGCGGGATTCTCACCTACCACGCCCCCGTCGCGGCCCGGCTGCTCAATGGGTGAGGCGGTTCTGACCACCGCGCGGCTGGTGCTGCGCAAGATCGGGGAGGACGATCTCGACCCCTACGTGGCTGCGCTCAATACCCCGGCGGTGATGCAGCACCTTGGCGGCGTGCAGCCGCGAAGCGCCATCGCCGAGAAACACGCCAAAACGCAGGCACTGTTCGTGCGAGAGGGGTTCGGCTTCATGTTGCTGTTCGAGCAGGCCAGCGGCGAACTGGTCGGCCACTGCGGGATGAAGCGGGTCGACCACCCATCCGCGCCCAATAACGGCGACCACGAAATCGGCTGGCTGGTGCGCGAGGACCGCTGGCGGCGCGGCTATGCCGAAGAAGCGGTGCGCGCGGTGATCGCATGGGGGTTCGAGGCCCACGGCGCGCCGCATGTTGTCGCGCTCACCAGCTTGAGCAATAAACCGAGCTGGCGGCTGATGGAAAAGCTCGGAATGCTACGCCGCGCCGATCTCGATTTCGACGATCCGGCCTTCCCGCCCGGTGACAATCCGACGGTTCAGTATGCGCTCACACGCGCGCAATGGGAGACCCGCGAATGACTGCACACGACCCCCGGTTCCCCGGCGTCAACATCATCGCGATCCACGGCAAGACCCCGGTGATCCACGACACCGCCTTCATCGCTCCCGGCAGCACCATCATCGGCGATGTCGTGATCGGCGCGGGTTCGTCGATCTGGTACAATTGCGTGCTGCGCGCCGACGTCTTTTCTATCCGCATCGGCGCGCGCACCAATGTCCAGGACGGCAGCGTGCTCCACTGCGACCCGCCGCGCCCCGGAGACCCGGACGGCTGCCCGCTGGTGATCGGCGATGATGTGCTGATCGGCCACATGGCTTGTGTTCACGGCTGCACGATCCAGGATCGCGGCTTTGTCGGGCTGGGCGCGATCGTGATGAACAAGGCGGTGATCGGCTCTGACGCGATGCTTGCGGCAGGCGCGATGCTGACCGAACGCAAGGTGATGGGCGAACGGGAATTGTGGGCGGGCCGCCCGGCGGCGAAGCTGAAGGATCTGAACGACGCCGCGATCGGCGGTATGCGCATGGGCGTCGCACACTACGCCGAGAACGCCAAGCACCACGCGGCGGCCGTGGCAGCGGCGCGCGCCTAATCGCGGATCAACGCCCGCAAGCTTTCCACCCGGTCGGCCTCGTGCGCGGGCTTGTCCCAGCGGATGCGGTGGATGCGCGGGAAGCGCATGGCGAGGCCGCTCTTGTGGCGCTTGCTGGCATGCACGCTGTCGAACGCGACCTCGAACACCAACTCGCGCTTCACTTCGCGCACCGGGCCGAACTTGGTGACCGTGTTCTGGCGCACGAAGCGGTCGAGCTTTTTCAATTCCTCGTCGGTGAAGCCTGAATAGGCCTTGCCGACCGGGAGTAATTCCGCCCCCGCGTCGGGGTCGCCGTCCCAGCAGCCGAAGGTGTAGTCCGAATAGAAGCTCGAGCGCTTGCCGCTGCCACGCTGGGCGTACATCACCACGCAGTCGACCAGCAGCGGATCGCGCTTCCACTTGTACCACAGCGCCGCGCGGCGGCCCGCGACATAAGGACTGTCGCGGCGTTTGAGCATCAGGCCCTCGATCGCCGCGTCGCGGGCGCTGTCGCGCAGCCGGGCGAGCGCGGCGAAGTCCTCAGCCTCGACCAGTGGGGACAGGTCGAAACGGGCCGCGGGCAGGCGCGCCATCAGCGCTTCGAGAGTCGCGCGGCGCGACTTCCACGGGGCGCTGCGCCAGTCCTGCCCTTCGAGCAGCAGCACATCGTAGAGCCGCACGAAGGCGGGGTAATCGCGCAGCATCGCCTTGGAGACGGTTTTGCGCCCGAGCCTTTGTTGGAGCGCATTGAAACTCGCTGCGCCGCCTGCTTCGCCGCCTTGAGCCGAGCCGCGCACCAGCAATTCGCCATCGAGCACCGCATCCATCCGCAGCACGTCCAGCAATTCGGGAAAGGTCGCGCTGATATCGTCGCCCGAACGCGAATAGACCCGCGTTTCGCCCCCGGCCCGGACCAGCTGCACGCGGATTCCGTCCCACTTCCATTCGGCGGCATAGTCGGCCAGATCGACGGTGCCATCCTCGAGCGGGTGGGCGAGCATGAAGGGGCGAAAGCGCGGGATTCCGGCAAGATCGGGCGCGGGGCCGCCGTCCGCCGCCCAGGCGAACAGCTCGGCATAGGGGGCGCTGAGCGCGTGCCAATATTCCTCGATCTCCTCGAGCGCAACGCCGAAGGCTTGCGCAAAGGCGGTCTTGGCGAGCCGGGCCGAGACCCCCACGCGCATCCCCCCGGTGGCCAGCTTGATCAGCGCATAGCGCCCGCGCGCATCGAGCCGGTCGAGCAGTTCGGGCAGTTCCTTGGGCGCGCTGGCACGGGTGAGTGACGCAAGCCGTTCGACCACCTCGGCAAGTGGCAAATCGGCGGGCGCGACGGCGTGGTGCGGTTGCGGCCACAGCAGACTCGCGGTTTCGGCAGTGTCGCCGACGAAATCGCGGCTCAGCGCCCACAGCACCGGATCGACGCGCTCCATCATCAGCGCGCGGATGGTCGCTGATTTGACCGCCGGGAAATCGAGCCCCCCGGTCAGCGCCGCCAATGCCCAGCCGCGATCCGGATCGGGGGCGGCGCGCAGATAGGCGGCAATCAGCGCGACCTTGCGGTTGCGGCTGGCGGTGTAAACCAGCGCGTCGAGCAGCGCGGCGAAGGCTTCCATCAGCCCGCCCCTACAGATTGATTGCGCGGCGGAGCGATTGCGCTAGACAGCCGGGGCGGTGCGCCGCGCCCCGATCTCAGCAACAAGGATTTGCCTCTATGAAACTGATCCCGCTTGCCGCCGCCGCCGGTCTCGCGCTTGCCGCGCTTGCTGCCCCCGCGCTTGCCGATGGCCACGCCGAAACCGCGACCAGCGCGGCGGCCTTCACCATCGACACCCCGATCGAGACGCTGATGGCCGATGCCCGCGCCAAGGCGGTGGTGACCACCCATCTTCCCGGGATCGACCAGCACCCGGCCTATGACCAGTTCAAGGCGATGAGCCTCAAGGCGCTCGCCCCCTTCTCGCAAGGGATGATCACCGAGGAAGCGCTCGCCAAGATCGCAGCGGACCTCGCCGCGATCAAGTAGGCATTCTCCCCCGGTGGGGGAGGATTGTGCTCCCCGCTCAATCATCCTCGTCCTCGTATCCCACCAGCGCCAGCGCGCGGGCGCGGCGCTGGTTCAGCTCGCACCACCGCAGCAGCGCCTCCTCGCGGCCGTGGGTGATCCAGGTCTCCTGCGGATCGACCTCGGCTATGGTGCGGGTGAGTTCGCCCCAGTCGGCGTGGTCGGAGATCACCAGCGGCAGTTCGACCCCGCGCTGGCGGGCGCGGGCGCGCACCTGCATCCACCCGCTCGCCATCGCGGTGAGCGGATCGGGCAGGCGGCGGCTCCAGCGATCATTGAGCGCGGAAGGGGGCGCGAGAACGATCTGCCCCCTCAGCGCCTCCTTTGAGGGCGCGTCGCTCACCAACCGCAGATCGCCGAGCGCCACTCCGTGGTCTTCGTAAAGACGGCACATCGCCGCCATCGCGCCGTGGAGCCAGATCGGATCGCGGTATCCGGCCGCGCGCAGTTCGGCGATCACCCGCTGCGCCTTGCCTAGCGCATAGGCGCCCACCAGCACGCAGCCATCGGGATTGTCCGCGCGCGCGGCGAGAAGCTTGGCGATCTCTCCGGCGATGGGTGGGTGGGTGAAAACCGGCAGGCCGAAGGTCGCCTCGGTGATGAAGATGTCGCAAGGGGTAACTGCGAAGGGCGCGCAGGTCGGATCGGCGCTGCGCTTGTAATCGCCGGTGATGATGACCCGCTCGCCCGCGTGTTCGAGCAGGATCTGCGCGCTGCCGAGCACATGGCCAGCGGGCAGGAAGGTCGCTGTCACCCCGCCGCCGATGTCGATGGTCTCGCCATATTCGGCCGGGGAGGCCCCCTCGCGGGTCTGGTAGCGCAGTTCCATGATCGCCAGCGTCGCGGGGGTGGCGATGGTCACCCCGTGCCCCCCGCGCGCATGGTCGGCGTGGCCGTGGGTGACGAGCGCGCGGGGCACGGGGCGCGCGGGATCGACCCAGGCGTCGGCGGGGAGGATGTGGATGCCCCAAGGCTCGGGCCGGAGCCAAGAGAAGGGGGTGATCATGCAGGCTCAAACCAAACGGGCCCGGACAGGTTTCCCCGTCCGCGCCCCTTCTGACGGATTGCCGCCCTCAGCCCTCGTCCGTCTCGGGCGCGGGCTTCTTCGCAGGCGCGGCCTTTTTCTTGGGTGCCGCCGCCTTCCTGGCCGGTTTCGCCTTGGGCGGGGCCGGGGTCATCTCGAAGGCGGGCTTGCCGTCCTTGATGCTGACATGGACCTCCCCGCCCTCGGCGAGCTTGCCGAACAGCAGTTCCTCGGCGAGCGGCTGCTTAATCTTTTCCTGAATCAGCCGCGCCATCGGCCGCGCGCCGTAGAGCTTGTCATAGCCCTTGTCGCCGAGCCAGCTGCGCGCGTCGCTGTCGAACTGGATGTGGACGTTCTGTTCGGCGAGCTGCAATTCGAGCTGGAGGATGAACTTGTCCACCACCCGCGCCACGGTCGAGCGGCCGAGATAGGCGAAGGGCACGATCGCATCGAGGCGGTTGCGGAACTCGGGGGTGAACATCTTCTTCACCGCTTCGTCGCCCGCATCCTCCTTGCTGACGTCGCCGAAACCGATCCCCTGCCGCGCCATGTCGGCGGCGCCCGCATTGGTGGTCATGATCAGCACGACATTGCGGAAATCGACGGTTTTGCCGTGGTGATCGGTAAGCCGCCCGTTGTCCATCACCTGCAAGAGGATATTGAACAGGTCGGGGTGGGCTTTCTCGATCTCGTCCAGCAGCAGCACGCAGTGCGGGTTCTGATCGACCGCATCGGTGAGCAGCCCGCCCTGATCATAGCCGACATAGCCCGGAGGCGCGCCGATCAGGCGGCTGACCGAATGGCGCTCCATATATTCGGACATGTCGAACCGCTTGAGTTCGATCCCCATGATGCTTGCGAGCTGGCGCGCGACCTCGGTCTTGCCGACCCCGGTGGGCCCCGAAAACAGGAACGAGCCGATCGGCTTGTCGGGATCGCGCAGCCCCGCCCGGCTCAGTTTCATTGCGGTCGCGAGCCTGACAATCGCGTCGTCCTGGCCGAACACCACATGTTTGAGATCGCGTTCGAGGTTTTCGAGCGCCTTCTTGTCGTCGCTGCTCACGGTCTTGGGCGGAATGCGCGCCATGGTGGCGATCACCGCTTCGATCTCGCGCGCGGTGATCGTCTTCTTGCGGCGGCTGGGGGGCACCAGCATCTGCATCGCGCCGACCTCGTCGATCACGTCGATCGCCTTGTCGGGCAGCTTGCGATCATTGATATAGCGGGCCGAAAGTTCCACCGCGGTTTTGATTGCATCGGGGGTGTACTTGACCTTGTGGTGCGCTTCGAAGGCGCTGCGCAGACCTTTCAAAATCTTGATGGTATCCTCGATGGTCGGCTCGTTGACGTCGATCTTCTGGAACCGGCGCAGCAGCGCGCGGTCCTTTTCGAAATGGTTGCGGAACTCCTTGTAGGTGGTCGAGCCGATGCAGCGGATCGCGCCGCTGGAGAGCGCGGGCTTCAACAGGTTGGAGGCGTCCATCGCCCCGCCGCTGGTCGCGCCCGCGCCGATCACGGTGTGGATCTCGTCGATGAACAGCACCGCATCGGGCATGCCTTCAAGCTCGGAGACGACGTGCTTGAGGCGTTCCTCGAAATCGCCGCGATAGCGGGTGCCGGCGAGCAGCGCGCCCATGTCGAGCGAATAGATCACCGCTTCGGCCAGCACCTCGGGCACGTCGCCCTCGACGATCTTGCGCGCCAGCCCCTCCGCGATCGCGGTCTTGCCGACCCCCGGATCGCCGACATAGAGCGGGTTGTTCTTCGAGCGGCGGCACAGGATCTGGATGGTGCGATCGACCTCGGGCCCGCGCCCGATCAGCGGGTCGATCTTGCCGGCTTCGGCCTTGGCGTTGAGGTTGACGGTGAACTGGTCGAGTGCGGTTTCCTTCTTGTTGCCGCCCGCCTCCTTGGTCTGGGCCGGTTCCTCGGCCTTGTCCGCACCTTGCGGGGTCTTGCTTTCGATCTGGCGGCCGCCCTTGCCGATGCCGTGGCTGATATAGCTCACCGCATCGAGCCGGCTCATGTCCTGCTGCTGGAGGAAATAGACCGCGTAGCTGTCGCGTTCGGAAAACAGCGCGACCAGCACATTGGCGCCTGTGACGGTATCCTTGCCCGACGACTGGACGTGCAAAATCGCCCGCTGGATTACCCGCTGAAACCCTGCGGTGGGCTGGGGATCGGCCCCCTCTTCTGTCTTAAGTGATTGATATTCCTGATCTAGATACTGTTTGACGACCTCGCCCAGCTCGGCCAGATCGACCCCGCAGGCGGCCATCACCGCGGCTGCGTCCTCATCATCGATGAGCGCCAGCAGCAGGTGTTCGAGGGTGGCATATTCGTGGCGGCGTTCCGAGGCATTTCCGAGCGCATTGTGCAGCGTGCGTTCGAGGTTCTGGGCGAAGCTGGGCATGGGAGAGGCCTTTGTTCAGCGGGCGGTGGATGCGCGCGGCGCGCGTGCGGGAGGATCAGGTTTCCTGCAATATGGGGGTGCGGGCGTGAAATGCGAATCCTGTGCAAGCTCGGCGATGGCGTCGGCGATGGCGGGGGCACGCGGGTTCACGGCGCGCGCTTGGCAAACAGCGCGTCGGCGGCGCTGCGGTGCGCTGCGACCTTGGCGTGGTGGGCGCGCACCCGGGCGATCTCCGCTTCGAGCAGGGCGATCCGGTGATCGAGTTCGGCCTGCGAAAAAGGTCCGAGATCCTCGGCCGCGAGGCGACTCGCTGCATCTCCGACAGGGCGCGGGCGATCGGGTTCTTCCATCATCCTCCAGCATCGCAAGCCAAGCCGCTTGCTGTCAATGCGCAAGGCGGCTATTCGCGCGCCCCACGTGGTGCGGGCCACATGGTTAACGCCGATGTGATCGGGGGATCGGGTGATGAGTGCGCGAAGCGGGACACAGCTGCCCGAAACCATGCAGGCAATCGGCTTCGATGCGCCCGGCGGGCCTGACGTGCTGCGCGCACAGACTATGCCGCTTCCGCGGCTGCGCCCCGATGATGTGCTGATCCGGGTCGCGCATGCCGGGGTCAACCGCCCCGACTGCCTGCAGCGCGCCGGTGCCTATCCGCCCCCGCCGGGTGCCTCGCCGCTGCTCGGGCTCGAGGTGTCGGGAGAGATCGTCGCGGTTGGCACCGAAGTCCCGCGCGAGATGATCGGGCAGATGGTCGCAGCCCTCACCCCGGGCGGCGGCTATGCCGAATATTGCGCGGCGCATTGGCAGCACTGCTTGCCGGTGCCCTCGGGGATGCTGCTGGCCGAGGCCGCCGCGCTCCCCGAAACGCTGTTCACCGTGTGGCACAACCTGTTCGAGCGCGGCCTCGCCCGCGATGGCGAGCGCGTGCTGGTGCATGGCGGCACCTCGGGCATCGGGACGATGGCAATCCTGCTCGGCAAGGCTTTCGGCCTGAAAGTAATCGTGACCTGCGGCGATGCGGAGAAATGCGCCGCCGCGACCCGGATCGGCGCGGATCTGGCGATCGATTACCGGGCGCAGGATTTCGTCGAGGCGGTGCTGTCGGCGACCGATGGGAAGGGGGTCAACGTGGTGCTCGACATGGTGTCGGGCGATTATGTCCCGCGCAATCTCAAATGCCTCGCCGAAGACGGCCGCCATGTCACCATCGCAGTGCTCGGCGGGGTCCGCGCCGATCTCAACATGGCCGCGGTAATGATGCGCCGCCTGACCCTGACCGGATCGACCCTGCGCCCGCGCTCGGACGGCTTCAAGGCGGCGCTTGCCGACGAGATCGCGGACAATGCCTGGCCGCTGTTCGCCGAGGGCGAGTTGGCCCCGGTGATGGACACGAGCTTTCCGCTCGCCGAGGCCGCCGCCGCCCACGCGCGCATGGAAGCGGGCGCGCATGTCGGCAAGATCGTGCTCACGGTAGCGGGCGGCTAGCCTGGCGCGCCGCTCCCGCGTCCGGGCGCGCGGCCCCTTGATTTGTCGCGCTCATGTCATACACTGGTCGTGCAGGCCGCAGTCCGTAGCTTGGAGGGATGGCGACGCGGCTGGGGAAAGACGCGAAACCGTCATGTCTCTGTGAGTCGGCTGTAACATTTGGCTGTCATGGGGGCCGTTATCACGTTGTGACACCCAAGGATTATGCATGACCGGCGCCGATCTGTCTGACCTTATCAGTGACAACATTGCCAGCTTTCCGCTCAACGCGCCGCGCACGCCCGAACCAGAAGGCGGCGAACGGCGCAGCTATCGCACCATCTGGATCAGCGACGTGCACCTCGGCACCAAGGGTTGCAATGCCGACATGCTGATCGACTTCCTCGACCGCACCGACAGCGAGACGATGTATCTGGTCGGCGATATTATCGATGGCTGGCGGCTGAAGAAGAAGTTCTACTGGCCGTCCGCGCATAACGACATCGTGTGGCGCATCATGAAGCGGGCCCGGCGCGGAACGCGGGTGGTCTATATCCCCGGCAACCATGACGAGATGTTCCGGCAGTTCACCGGCCTCAATTTCGGCGGGAGCGAGATCCGCCGCGCCGCCTTCCACGACACCGCCGACGGCCGCCGCCTGATGGTGCTGCACGGTGACGAGTTCGACGCGGTGATGATCTCGCACCGCTGGCTCGCCTTCGTCGGCGACCATGCCTATCACCTGATGATGAAGCTCAACGTCACGGTCAACACCGTGCGGCGCTGGCTCGGCAAGCCTTACTGGTCGCTGTCCAAGGCGGCCAAGCACAAGGTTAAGAACGCGGTCGAGTTCATCGGCAAATACGAGGCGGTGGTGGCCAAGGCGGCTGGCGAGCGCGGGGTCGACGGGGTGGTGTGCGGGCACATCCACACTGCCGAATTCCGGCTGTTTGACCACAATGGCCGCGCCATCGAATACTGGAACGATGGCGACTGGGTGGAAGGGTGCAACGCGCTGGTCGAACATCACGACGGGCGCATGGAAATCCTCCACTGGGCCGAGGAGATCAAGCGCCGGGCCCTGGCCGAGGATGCGACCGGCGCGGCGGAACCGGCACCTGCCGGTCCGGCGCGGGAGGCGGCGTGAACCGGCTGACCGGCATTCGTTCCGACACCGCCATCCCTGCTTCGATCGCCATCGTCACCGACGCGTGGCACCCGCAGACCAACGGGGTGGTGCGCACCCTTTCGACCACCTGCGAGGTGCTCGAGGGCTGGGGCCACGCGGTAACAGTGATCTCGCCGGAAGGCTATCCTTCAGTCCCGGCGCCGACCTATCCTGAAATCCGCCTTGCGCTGACAGCGCCCGGCGCGGTCGGACGGCAGCTCGCGCGGATTGCGCCCGATGCCGTGCATATCGCCACCGAAGGCCCGCTCGGCTTTGCCGCGCGGCGCTATTGCATGAGCCGCAAGGTGCCCTTCACCACCGCCTATCACACCCAGTTTCCCGATTATCTCGCGCGCCGCACCGGGCTGCCGACCGGCACCTTCTGGCCCTACATCCGCTGGTTCCACCGCCCGGCGCAGCGGATCATGGTGGCGACCGAGACGGTCCGCGCGCAGCTGCGCGAACAGGGGCTGACCCAGCTCACTCACTGGAGCCGCGGGGTCGATCTCGCCTGCTTTTCCCCGCACGCCCCGCCGCCGCCCGAATATGCCGGGCTGCCGGGGCCGATCCTGCTCTATGTCGGGCGGGTCGCGGTCGAGAAGAACATCGAGGCCTTCCTCGCCTGCGACTATCCCGGCACCAAGGTGGTGGTAGGCGATGGCCCGGCGCGCGCCGCGCTCGAAATGAAGTTCCCGCAGGCGCGCTTCCTGGGCAAGCGCAGCGGGGTGGAGCTTGCCGGCTGCTATGCCGGGGCCGACGTGTTCGTGTTCCCGAGCCGCACCGACACCTTCGGCCTGGTCATGATCGAAGCGCTCGCCTGCGGCACCCCGGTGGCGGCCTACCCGGTGGCCGGGCCGGTCGATATCGTCAACCCCGATGTCGGCGCGCTGCACGACGACCTTGGCCGCGCGATCGACGCGGCGCGCTATTGCGACCGCAAACGCTGCGCGCAATACGGGGCGAGCTTCAGCTGGGAGGCGGCAACGCGCCAGTTCCTCGCCGGGCTGGTGGCGCTCGAGGAGGACGAGGCGATCTCGCTCGCCACCGCGCCGGCGTTCTGATCTGCCGTTTCGCTTGCCGTTGCGGCGGGATTGACCTATCTGGGGTGCCAAGACGGCCGCTCCGCGAGGGGCGGCCCTTTCATTTTCGTCGGAGATTTCCCCATGGCCACCCCCAAGGGCAACCAGGACCAGCCCAAGCCGCTGATGCCCCATGCCACCGCGACCTGGCTGATCGACAACACCGCGCTCAGCTTTGATCAGATCGCCGAGTTCTGCGGCCTGCACATCCTCGAAGTGCAGGCGATGGCCGACGATCTGGCGGGGAGCAAATATACCGGGCGCGATCCGGTGCACGCGGGCGAGCTGACCCAGGCGGAGATCGAGCGCGGGCAGGCCGATCCCGCCCATGTGCTCAAGATGCACAAGGCCCCGGTCGAAGTCACCCGCACCAAGGGCCCGCGCTACACCCCGGTGTCCAAGCGTCAGGACAAGCCCGACGGGATCGCCTGGATCCTGCGCAACCACCCCGAGGTGTCGGACGCGCAGATTTCCAAGCTGATCGGCACCACCCGCAACACCATCGGCGCGATCCGCGAGCGTTCGCACTGGAACATCCAGAACATCCAGCCCAAGGACCCGGTGACGCTGGGCCTGTGTTCGCAGCGCGAGCTTGACGCGATGGTCGCCAAGGCCGCCAAGCGCGCCGGGCTGAGCGAGGACGGCGACGTTCCCGAGCGCGGCGAACGCGGTGAGCGCGAGAAGCTGATCGAGGAACTGCGCGCCGAACGCGAGGCCAGCCACAAGGCCGCCGCGCAGGCCGCGCAGGAAGCCGAGGCCGAAGCCTGGCTCGCCGCGCGCCGCGCTGCAGAGGCGGGCGAGACCAAGCCCGATCCCGAAGCCGGGTTCAACTGATCGCCGCGCGCCGCGCCGGGGGCCGGGTCGCAAGGCTTCGGTGCCCAGCCCGCGGCAATGCGCCCGCACGCGCCTGATTTCAGGGGCGAAGCGCGACTTGGGCTTGTGAAGGCGGGAAATGTCCGCCACTATTACTGACATGCCTGTCAGTAACGCGCCCTACCACCACCCCGTCCCGTTCGCGGCCGCCTTCGATGCTGTCAGCCTGCCCGGCATGCTGGCGCGCACCGCCGCGCGCAATCCGCACGCGCCGTTCCTGCATTTCCTCGGGCGGACCTACAGTTACGGTGCGATCGCGGCTGAGGCCGAACGGTTTGCCGCCGGGCTGCAGGCGCTCGGGATTGCCAGGGGCGACCGGGTCGGGCTGTTCCTGCCCAATGTGCCGATCTACGCCTCGGCCTATTACGGGGCGATGCTGGCGGGTGCGGTGGTGGTCAATTTCTCGCCGCTCTAGTCGGTCGAGGAATTGAGCTGGCAGGTCGGCGATTCCGGCACCCGCGTGCTGGTAACGCTCGACGTGCCGGAGCTCTACAGAACCGCGCACAAGGTGCTCGAAGGCTCGGCGCTCGAGACGCTGGTGGTCGGCAGACTTTCCGCGATGCTGCCGTGGTACAAGGGTGCCGCGCTCAAGCTGCTCAAGCGCGACCAGATTGCCGATGTCGCATACGAGGCGAAAGTGAAGAGCTGGGCCGAGATGACCCGGCCCCGTGCCCTTGTGCCGGTTGCGGTCGGCCCTCAAGACCTTGCGCTGCTGCAATATACCGGCGGCACCACCGGGCGGCCCAAAGGGGCGATGCTGGGGCACGACCAGCTGAGCATCAACGCCCAGCAGGTTGCCGCATTGAACCCCTTCGGCGATCCGGCGGGCGAGGTGTTCATGGGCGCGCTGCCGTTCTTCCACGTCTTCGCCAACACCGCGCTGCTCAACCACGCGGTTGTCAGCGGCGCGTCGATCGCGATCGTGCCGCGGTTCGAGACTGCCCAGGTGCTGGCGGCCATCCAGAGATATCGCTGCACCGGCTTTCCCGGCGTGCCGACGATGTTTCAGGCGATGCTCGATCACCCCGATCTCGCCCGCACCGATCTTTCCAGCCTCAGGGTCTGCATCTCGGGCGGCGCGCCGATGCCGGGTCCGGTGCATCGGCGCTTCGAGGAGGTCACCGGGGTGCGGCTGGTCGAAGGCTATGGCCTCACCGAAAGCGCGGGGGTGGTTTCGGCCAATCCCTATGCCGGCACCCGCAAGCGCGGCACCATCGGCCAGCCGGTGCCGGGCACCGAGATCATCCTGCTCGACAAGGAAGACCCGACCAGGCTCGCTCCCGAAGGCGAACCCGGGGAACTGGCCGTGCGCGGGCCGCAAGTGATGCGCGGTTACTGGAACCGGCCGGAAACAGATGCCGACACTTTCGTGGAGGTCGCAGGCAAGCGCTATCTGCGCACCGGCGATGTCGCGCGGCTCGATGACGATGGCTTCCTCGAAATCGTCGACCGGATCAAGGACATGATCGCGGTCGGCGGCTTCAAGGTGTTTCCGAGCGTGGTCGAGGACGTGCTGCTCGAACATCCGGCGGTGAAGGAGGCGCTGGTGATCGGTGTGCCCGAGGCCTATCGCGGCGAGGTGCCGCGCGCCTATCTGACGCTCCACGAAGATGCCGATGCGAGCGCCGAGGCGCTGGCCGGGTGGCTCAACGCCCGGATCGGCAAGCACGAAAGGGTCGATCAGGTGGTGATCCGCGACAGCCTGCCGCGCACGATGATCGGCAAGCTCGATCGCAAGGCGCTGCGCGCCGAGGTGCTGTAAGCGCTGCGCCTGCGCGCAAGTGCTTTACGCTGCCGCCTCGACGCTCGCCGCCGGGGTCGCAGCCGACACGGCCTTGACGGGCTGGCGCGCATTGGGGGCAAAGCGGCCATCGACCTCGGCACCCTGCTCGATCGTCAGCGCGTCGTAATGGACATCGCCCTCGATCCGCGCGGTCTTGAGGATCACCAGATCGCGCGCGGTGATCGACCCGGTGACGCGCCCGGCGAGCCGCGCGGTTTCGGCCACCACGCCGCCGTTGATGCTGCTCGATTCGCCCTGCACCAGCGAGGCGCACTTGATGTCGCCCTCGATCGTGCCATCGACATGCAGATCGACGGTCGCGGCGATGTCGCCGCGAATCACCACATCGGCGCCGATCACGGAAAAGGTCGATCCCGAGGCCATCATGCTGCTCCTGTTAACGGGTTTTGGCGGGGGAGGCGGGGCGATCCGCTCTGGCTCGGCGGACTTCCTTGAGAACATCGGGGGCAGCCTCCAGAAAGGGGCGCGGGTTGACCGCGCGGTCATTGATGCGGACTTCGAAATGCAGGTGCGGCCCGGTCGAACGCCCGGTGCTGCCGAGCCCGCCGATGGTCGTCCCCGCTGCAACCCGCTGGCCGGGCTTCACCCCGATCCGCGAGAGGTGGGCATAGCGGGTCATCATGCCATTGCCATGACTGATCTCGATCACCTGCCCATAGCCCGATTTCCACCCGGCAAAGCTGACCCGGCCCCCCGCGGCGGCGAAAATCGGCGATCCGGTCGCGCCCTTGAAATCCATCCCCGAATGCATCGCGCCGCGGCCGTTGAAGGGATCGCGGCGATAGCCGAAGCCCGAAGTGATGTTCCGGGCGGTGGCTGGGACGACCTGCGGGATGCCTTCGAGCGCACGTTCGAGGACCGCCATACGCGCGAGGCTGAGCCCAAGCCGTTCGAACCGCGGATCGATATCCGCGCTGCCGCCGCCGCCGCCGAAGATCGCCTCGAACGGGCCGCCCATCGCGGCCTCGGTCTGCTGGCTCATCGCCCGGGGATCGAGGTTGAGCTTGCGCATCGCGGCTTCGGCGCGCCGGGCGCGGGCGTCGGCGAACCGGGTCAACCGCTCGGCAAAGGCGATCTGGCGGGCTTCGACCTCGGCCAGCCCGCGCGCCTGCGGGATCAGCGCGCTGACCTTTTCAACCGTCTCGCTCGCCTCGGCGGCGGAATCGCTGACCGTGTCTGCCGCGGTGTCCTGCGCGACGATATCGGCCGGCAGCATCCGCGCCATCTCCTCGAGGAAATCCTGGCGCTGCTGGAGATCCCCGACGACCTTGTCGAGATCGCCGCCATAGGCCTCGATCCGCTCGCTCGCGGTGGCGACCCGGGCTTTTTCCTGTGCAAGCGCGGCAAGATCGGCCTCGGCCCGGTACTGACCCCAGCCCATCACTGCGAGCGCGACCAGCCACCCGGCGACGAGCGCGCCGACGCCAGCGGCCGCGCGCAGCTGGAGTTTTGAGGACAGGCGGATGAACCGGATCTGTCCGTGCGAACGCATGAAGAATTCTCGGTCGGGGAACCACTTCTCAAGCCGTTCACCCCACGAAATCGCGGTTTTGTTGTCTGACACTGCGGCCCCGGTTTTGTTATCTGTGCCTCGCCAGCGCCGCTATCAGCCGTGATCCGCCGGGTCGAATCCCGCTTGCACCCGGGCGGCTGAAACGAAGCGGAATCGCGGTGAAGTGTTGACGTGCGCGGCAACCCGGTCACAGCCATGCCATCTGCGCTGTGCTCGGCGCGGCGCACGCGCGATTCGCGCAAGGCCTGACAGCGCCGCGGCGGCCTGCTACAGCGCCCGGCATGAACCAGCCTGCGGCCCTTCACCCCCACCCCGATCCTGCCGCGCTGGTCGCGGACATGGCCGCGCGCGCCCGCACCGCGCAGCGCCGCCTTGCCGCGCTTGCCAGCGCCGCGCGGGCGGCAGCCTTGCACCGCGCCGCCACCCGGCTGCGCGCCGCGGCCCCGGTTATCCTTGCCGCCAATGCCGAGGATCTGGCCGCCGCCGCCGGGGCCGGGCTGGCGCCCGCGCTGATCGACCGGCTGCGGCTCGATCCGGCGCGGCTCGAAGCAATCGCCGGCGCGGTTGCCGCGGTCGCCGACCTGCCCGATCCACTCGGCGAGGTGATCGCCTCGAGCGAGCGTCCCAACGGGTTGCGGCTGAGCCGCATCCGCGTGCCGATCGGGACCATCGGGATCATCTATGAAAGCCGTCCCAACGTCTCCGCCGATGCCGCCGCGCTGTGCGTGCGCGCGGGCAACGCGGCGCTGCTGCGCGGCGGGAGCGAGGCGGTCCGCTCGAACCATGCGATCCACGCCGCAGTGGTCGCCGGGCTGGCCGAGGGCGGGGTGCCGACCGATGCGGTGCAGCTGATCCCGACCCAGGACCGCGCCTGCGTCGGCGCGATGCTGACCGCAAGCGGCCTTATCGACATGATCGTGCCGCGCGGCGGCAAGAGCCTGGTCGCGCGGGTTCAGGCCGATGCGCGGGTGCCGGTGCTCGCGCATCTCGACGGCATCTGCCACACCTATGTCCACGCCGCCGCCGACCCGGTGATGGCGCGCGACATCGCGCTCAACGCCAAGCTGCGCCGCACCGGGATTTGCGGAGCGATGGAGACGCTGCTGATCGACGCCGCCTTCCCCGCGGGCGCGGCGCTGGTGGCGGCGCTGATCGAGGCAGGCTGCGAGGTGCGCGGCGATGATCGCATCCGCGCGCTCGACCCGCGTGTGATCCCGGCGAGCGCGAACGACTGGGACACCGAATATCTCGACGCGGTGCTGTCGGCTGCAATGGTCGACGGGCTCGACGAGGCGCTCGCGCATATCGCGCGCCATTCTTCGGCCCATACCGACGCCATCGTCACCGCCGACGCGGGCGTCGCCGAACGCTTCCTCGCCGAGGTCGACAGTGCCATCGTGATGCACAACGCCTCCTCGCAATTCGCCGACGGGGGCGAGTTCGGGCTTGGGGCGGAGATCGGGATCGCCACCGGACGGCTGCACGCGCGCGGGCCGGTCGCGCTCGAAGGGCTCACCACCTACAAGTGGCAGGTGCGCGGCACCGGCCAGACCCGGCCCTGACCGGCGCGCATCCTTGCGTTCTCATGCCACCCTCACCGGGCTGCTCGGCGGCAGCTTCAACCCTGCGCATGGCGGGCACCGGCGGATCACGCTGTTCGCCGCTGCGGCGCTGGGGCTGGACGAGACCTGGTGGCTGGTATCGCCCGGCAATCCCTTGAAGCCGCAGGACGACATGGGTTCGCTCAAGGCGCGGCTGCGCTCGGCCGAGCGCCACAGCCGCCGCGCTGCGATCATCCCGAGCGCGATCGAGCTCGATCTCGATACCCGCTACACCGTCGACACGCTGACCCGCCTCACCCGGCGCTACCCCCGGCGGCGGTTCGTGTGGCTGATGGGTGCCGACAATCTTGCGCAATTCCATCTTTGGAAGGGCTGGCGGCAAATTGCCCGGACAATGCCGATTGCGGTGATTGCAAGGCCGGGCTATGATGCAACCGCCATGACGAGCCCCGCCATGGTCTGGCTCAGACGCTACCGTGTGTCTGCGGCCAGCTTTCGGAAACGGGGGCAATGGAGCGCACCGGCCCTGGTGTTCTTGCGTTTTGATCCCGATCATCGCTCGGCCACGGCGATCCGCCGTGCCCATGCCGGGTGGGCCGAGAGCTTTCTCGGCAAGGATCGGTTCGGCAAGGACCGCGACGCACCGGTGCGCGATCGGCTGACATTCCGCAGCATCCAGTCGTGGGAGGACGCATGACGCGCTTGTGCCGCGTTGCCGTGCTCCCGCCTGCCCGCACGCGCGACGTCCGCTGTCATCGCCCCGAAATCTGGAGAGTTACGCTTGCCGATCACCCAGGCCTTCATCGCGTCGGTGCCCCCCGGCCCGGCGCAAGCCGCTGCCACCGCAGCGCGGTCACTCGCCCTGTCTGATACCAACCTGTCTGATACCAACCTGTCCGACAGCGGAGCAACCTCGGCGCTGCACCGGCTGGTGCTGACCCAGCTTGACGATGATCAGGCACAGGAACTGGTTTCGATCCCGCTCGAAGGCAAGAGCGCGATGGCCGATCACATGGTGATCGCGAGCGGGCGTTCGACCCGCCAGGTCGCGGCGATGGCGCAGAAGCTGGCAGAGGCGATCAAGGCCGCCGGGTTCGGCCCGGTGCGCCTCGAAGGCCTGCCTGCGGCCGACTGGGTGCTGATCGACGCGGGCGACGTGGTGGTCCACCTGTTCCGGCCCGAGGTCCGCAGCTTCTACAACCTTGAGCGCATGTGGAGCTTCGAGGGCAGCGAAGCCGCCTCGGGCAGAGCCTGAGGCTTTTCTTGTCTTGCGCTCGCCCCTCCGGGCGAGCGTCCTCGGCGCTGTTTCGAGCCCTGCGGGCTCGAGCGCCTGCGGCTCGCGCCGTGCGCTCGCCGGCCCGCTGCGTGTGCCGATTGGCGCGACCATCGGCCCCACAGGGGCCGCAAGCGCAACCGCCCGCCGGCCGGTAGGCCGCCCCCTCGGCAGGCAAAGGCGAACCCTTTTGCCGCGAGAGAAAAGGACCCGCATATTCTCCTCCACATCATCGCGCGCGGAAAAATCGGCCGTTCGCCCGAGGGCGAGCTGGTTGAACGCTATGAAAAGCGCCTCGGCTGGCCGATCCGGATCACCGAATGGCCCGATAGCGGCGCGGGAAAGGCCGCCGAACCCTTGAGCCCGCATCGCACCGTGCTGCTCGATGAACGCGGCAACGCGCTGGCGTCGACGGATTTTGCGGCTTTGCTGGGCAAGTGGCGTGATGATGGCGTGCGCGAGACCCGCTTCGTGATCGGCGCGGCGGACGGCCATACGGACACTGATCGCGCCGCCGCCGACCTGCTGCTCGCTTTCGGTCCCGCGACCTGGCCGCACCTGATGGCGCGCGCGATGCTGATCGAACAGCTCTACCGCGCGACCACGATCCTTGCAGGCCATCCCTATCATCGGGCAGGATAGCACGATGCGCCGCCTCGTCCCTCGCGCCCTTGCCGCCGCCCTTGCCACCGCGCTTGCCATTGCCGCAGCGGTTGCGGCGCTGCCCGATACCCGCGCGCAGGAGGGCGCAACGATGCTTGAGCCGGGCGAGGCCGAAGCCGCACTCGCCCGCGCCACCCGCGCCCGCGGGCTCGCCGAGGCGCGCGCCGCGCGGCTGACCCGCGAGGCCGAGGCCGCGGGCGAGGCGGCTGAGCGCACTGCGCGCAAAGCCGCCGCGCTCGCCGCGCAGATCCAGCAGGCCGAGGCCGATATCGAGATCGCGCGCGCGCGCCACGCCATCGCCCGGCGCCAGCGCGCTGCGCTCACCGCCCGGCTGGCGGCGCGGCAGGAGCCGGTCGCGCGGCTTGCCGCCGCGCTTCAGACCGCCGCCCGCCGCCCGCTGGTGCTGGGGGCGCTCCAGCCGGGATCGCTCAATGATCTCGTCCACACCCGCGCGGTGCTCGACAGCGCGGTCCCGCACCTGCGCGCCCGTACCGCCGCACTGCGCGGCGAGCTCGATCGCGGCCGCGCGCTCGAACGCGACGCCGCCCGCGCGATCACCCGGCTGCGCGACAGCGAGGGGGTGCTGCGCGCACGCCGCCAGAGCCTCGCCGCGCTCGAAAGCCGTCAGCGCGTCGCCCTGCGCAGCGCGCGCGGGGCGGCACTGCGAGAGGCCGAACGCGCGCTCGCGCTGGCCGAGGAAGCGCGCGATCTCGATGGCCTGGTCGGCAAGCTCGGCGAGGTCGCGGCGCTCAGGACCGAGCTCGCCGCGCTGCCGGGTCCGGTGCTTCGCCCCGCCGATTTGTCCGCGCCGCTCCCGCCCGTTCCCGCAGCGCCGCCCGCAGCGGCTTCACCCGGGGCTGCCGCGCCGCCGCCGCGCGACTTTCAGCTTCCTGCGGCGGGCCGCACGCTGATCGGCTTCGGCGCGCCGCGCGACAGCGGGCTGGCGAGCACCGGGTTGACCCTTGCCCCCGTCGCAGGCGCGCAGGTGGTCGCCCCGGGGCGCGGCCGCATCGCCTTTGCCGGGCCCTATCGCGGGTTCGGGCGGATCGTGATCATCGAACATCCCGGTGGCTGGACCAGCCTCGTCACCGGGCTGGCGCGGGTCGATGCTGCGGTCGGCGACACCCTGATCGGCGGCAGCCCGATCGGGATCGCGGCGGGCGGCGGCGAGGCGATGACGATCGAGCTGCGGCTGCGCGGGCACCCCGGTCAACCCGCTGCAATACCTGCGCTGAACCGGGCCTCGGCGCCCGGCCCGCGCAGCCGCGTTCAGTCCCGCTGCGGCACGCTGGTTTGCGCGCGCATGCGCACATCTGGCGTTCAGCGGCGCGTGCCTATATGCTCGACTGCCAAAGGAGCCTTCCCAACTTATGCGAATCGCCGCTCTCCTGCGCAGTGCCGCGCTTGTCACCGCCGTCGCGCTGATCCCTGCCACCACCGCCACCATGGCCCAGGTCGATGGCCGCGCCGGTCCCGAATTCGCCAAGCTGTTCGCGGTGTTCCAGCGGGTCAAGGCCAGCTATGTCGAGCCGGTCGAGGACGAGGTGCTGATCCGCGGCGCGATTGACGGGATGCTGGCCGCGCTCGATCCGCATTCGGCCTATCTCGACGGCGGCGATCTCCAGCGCCTCGAAACCATGATCGACGGCAATTATTCCGGGCTCGGCCTGTCGGTGGTGATGGAGGACGGCGCGGTCAAGGTGGTCTCGCCGTTCAAGGGCAGCCCGGCCGATAGTGCCGGGATCAAGGCCGGCGATTACATCACCCACCTCGATGGCAGGCTGATCTATGGCGGCAGCCTCGATGATGCGGTCGCCGAGATGCGCGGGCCGTCAGGCAGCGCGATACGGCTGACGATCTTCCGCCCCGGGCGCGAGGAGCCGCTTGAACTCGATGTCGTGCGCGGTGTGATCGAATTGGAGCCGGTCACCCACGAATTTGCCCCGGGCAACATCGGGGTGATCACGATCAACGAGTTTTCCGCCGATGTCGGCGCCGATGTCCATGCCGCGTGGCAGGCGATCCGCAAGGCCGCGCCGGTTGGCCGGGTCAGCGGGCTGGTGCTCGACCTCAGGAACAATCCGGGCGGCAGCCTCGATGAATCGGTGGCGCTCGCCGATCTGTTCCTGACCGAAGGGCGGATCGTCAGCCAGCGCGGCCGCGCGCGCGGCGAGACCATCCTCTACGATGCCGAAACCGTGTTCCGCGGCGACATGGCCGAAGGCGTGCCGATGATCGTGCTGATCAATGCCGGATCGGCCTCGGCCTCGGAGATCGTGGCGGGCGCGCTGCAGGATCACCGCCGCGCGCTGGTGATGGGCGAGCGCAGCTTCGGCAAGGGGTCGGTGCAGTCGCTGCTGCCGCTCGGCACCGATGCCGCCCTCAAGCTCACCACCGCGCGCTATTTCACCCCGGCGGGCAAATCGGTGCAGGAAGGCGGGATCAAGCCCGATATCGCGGTGCCGCAGCTATCCGACCCCGATCTGGCGCTCCGGACCCGTTACCAGACCCGCGAAAGCGACCTGCGCGGCCATCTGATCAACGAAATCGGCATCAAGGACGAGGAGATGGAGGCCGACCGGATCACCGATCCGCGCTTCCAGCTGACCGCTGCCGAGCTCAAGGATCAGGGGGTCGAAGATTTCCAGCTGCACTATGCGATGGAAACCCTGCGCCGCACCACCCGCAGCACCGTGGCGCTCCGCCCGGCCCCGCGCCCGGCCAATCGTTAGGATCCCAGCGATGAACAACCCGGACAAGGCGCGGCTGCTGGCCGTGCTGGTTCCGGCCGCGCTGCTCGGCGGGGCCTATGTCGCGCAGTACGGCTTCGGCCTGCCGCCGTGCGAGATGTGCTGGTGGCAACGCTATCCGCACTTCGCCGCGATCGGGATCGGCCTTGCCGCTTTCGTGCTGCGGCCCGCGCAGGTTTGGACCGCGCTGGCGGGCCTTGCAATCCTCACCTCGGGTCTCATCGGCGGGTTCCATGCCGGGGTCGAATATGGCTGGTGGGAGGGGAGCACCGGCTGTGCGACGCTGACCACCGGGATCGACGTAATGGACCCCGCCGCCGCGCCGCTGGTGCGCTGCGACGTCGCGCCGTGGAGCCTGTGGGGGATTTCGCTCGCGGGGTTCAATTTCCTTATTTCCAGCGTCGCGGGTGCGGCCATCGTGGCGCTCGCTGCGTATCGCAGGTAAGCTGACACCAAAAGGAGCCGATGATGGAGCGCGAGGAATTGCACCGCATGATCCGGGTCGATCAGGCCGGCGAATTCGGTGCGACCCGGATTTACGAAGGCCAGCTTGCCGTGATGGGCGACCGCGCGCCGCAATCGGCGGAGATCCGCCACATGGCCGCGCAAGAGGCCGAACACCGCGCCAAGTTCGATGCGCTGCTGGCGCGGCGCGGGGTGCGCCCGACCGCGCTCAGCGGGTTCTGGTCGGCGGCGGGCTATGCGCTGGGAGCGGGCACCGCGTTGATTGGGCCGGAGGCGGCGATGGCCTGCACTGCCGCGGTCGAGACCGAGATCGACCGGCACTACAGCGAGCAGCTCGACAAGCTCGAGGCGAGCGGGGCCGATCCCGAGCTTGCCGAAATGATCGCCGCCTTTCGCGAGGACGAGCGCGCGCACCGCGATGCCGCAATCGCGCACGGCGCCGAGCGCGCGCCCGCCTATCCACTGCTCGCCGGCGCAATCCGGCTGGGGTGCCGCATCGCGATCAGGATGAGCGAGCGGATCTAGAGGAAAGGGCGAGGCAGGACGCTGGAACGGTCGCGCAGCGACCGCGAGGCCACGCGGCCGAGCCGCAGGCGCTCAAGCCCCCAGGGCCTGAAACAGCGCCGAGGACGAACGCGCGGAGGCGCGTTTGCGGTCAAAGACTCCAGTAAACCAGATCGTCCGGCAGCCGAGCACGATCCAGCGCGCTTTTGACATCGATCACCACCCCGCCCTTGCGCACCCGCGCGACGAGCGCCGCCGGATCGGCGAGGTAGGCCGCATGGTTGACCGCCAGCACCAATGCATCGAGGTTCGTCAGCGCCTCTGCCGGGCTCAGCGCGATGCCATATTCGGCGAGTGCCGCCTCTGGCTGTGCCAGCGGATCGCTGACCAGCGCGGCGATCCCGTATTCCGCCAGCTCGGCGAGGATGTCGGGCACCTTGGAATTGCGGATGTCGGGCACGTCCTGCTTGAAGGTCAGCCCCATCACGCCGACCCGCGCGCGGCACGGCGACACCCCCTGCCCAATCAGCAGCTTGACCAGCTTCTGCGCGATCGCCTGCCCCATCGCATCGTTGATCCGCCGCCCGGCGAGGATCACCTCGGGCCGGTAGCCGAGCCGTTCCGCCGCCGCGGTCAGGTAGAAGGGATCGACCCCGATGCAGTGCCCGCCGACAAGGCCGGGGGTGAAGTTCAGGAAGTTCCACTTGGTTCCCGCCGCCGCCAGCACGTCGCGCGTGGCGATCCCCATCCGGTCGAAGATCAGCGCGATCTCGTTCATGAGCGCGATGTTGAGATCGCGCTGGGTGTTCTCGATCACCTTGGCCGCCTCGGCGACCTTGATCGAGGGCGCCTCGTGCAGCCCCGCATCGACAATCGCGCCGTAGACCGCGCGCATCCGGGCGAGCGCGGCGACGTCTTCGGCGGCGATGATCTTGGTGATCGTTTCGAGGCGGTGAACCTGATCGCCCGGATTGATGCGTTCGGGGCTGTAGCCAAGCGTGAAATCGCGCCCGCGCACCAGCCCCGAATGCGCCTCCAGCCACGGTCCGCAGAGATCTTCGGTGAGGCCCGGGAACACGGTCGATTCGAACACCACCAGCGCGCCCCGTGCGAGCCGCGGGCCGATGGTTTCGCAGGCGCGCTGCAAGGGGGCAAGATCGGGGCGGCGTTCGGCGGTGATCGGGGTCGGGACGGTGACGATGATCATGCTCGCCGTTTCGATCACCGCGGGATCGTCGGCCACCGCCAGCCCGCATGACGCCAGCCGCGCATCGCTGATCTCGCGCGTCGCATCGTGCCCGGCGCGCAGCTGCGCGACGCGGGTGTGCGATATGTCGAAGCCCGTCACCGCAACGCCGCGCGGGGCCAGCCGTTCGGCCAGCGCCACCGCGACCGGCAGGCCGACATAGCCCAGACCCACGACTGCGATCGCCTTTTCCATGCGCCCGCGCCTAGCGCGGCAGGTTTCAAATTTTCGCTAACCACGCGTCATCGCCGCGCGCGCGGCCCGCTTCAGGCCGCATTCAGTGCGCAGGGCCTAGACAAGCGCCCCGTCACCCGGGCATGGCAGCCCGATCCGCCGCGCCCTCACAAGGACCATGCGATGAACCACCCGATCGTGCCTGCTGCCCTGATTGCCGCCTGTGTCCTCGCTGCTCCGCTCGCGGCGCAGGGTGCCAACGAGAAGATCAACATGGTGATCGCCTATAGCGAAGCGGAATGCCCCGTGGCGGGCGAGGGCGAGGTGGTGATCTGCGAAATCCTGGTCGAGGCCGAACGCTACCGCATCCCCTCGAACCTGCGCACCAGCGATTCGCCCGAGAATGTCGCCTGGTCGCAGCGGGTCGACAAGATCCGCTATGTCGGCGATTTCGGCGCGATGAGCTGCTCGCCGGCAGGCGCGGGCGGCTTTACCGGGTGCACCCAGCAATTTATCGAGGCGGCCTACAAGGACCGCGCCGAGGCTGACAACGTGCGCTTCGGCCAGCTGATCGAGCAAGCGCGCGCCGAACGGCTCGCCACGATCGACACCGAAGCCGCCGCCGAACAGGAACGCGTCGAGATGATCGAGCGCGAGTATATGCAGCGGCTCGAACGCGAGCGCGAAGGCGATCTGCCGGGCGAGGGCGCGCCGCCCCCACCGCCCCCACCGCCTGTGCCATCCGATCCCGAAGGCTGACGGCGCGCTACACCCGGTAGTAATCGCGATACCACGCCACGAACCGCGCCACGCCCTCGCGGAACGGGGTTTGCGGGGCGTAGCCGGTGAGCGATTGGAGCAGGCTTGCATCGGCCCAGGTGGCGGGCACGTCGCCGGGCTGCATCGGCAGGAAGTTCTTCACGCCCACACGCCCGCATTCGGCTTCTATTGCGGTGATGAAGTCCATCAGCCGCACCTTCTCGCCATTGCCGATATTGACCACCCGGTAGGGCGCGGCGGGCGAAAGGCTGTCGCCCGCCGCAATTGCCTCGGGGCTTTCGGGCCGCACCGGCGGGGTGTCGATCAGCAGCCGGATGCCGCGCACCAGATCGGCGACATAGGTGAAATCGCGGTGCATCTCGCCCTTGTTGTAGATGTCGATCGGGGTGCCATCGAGGATGCCGCGGGTGAACTTGAACAGCGCCATGTCGGGCCGCCCCCACGGGCCGTAGACCGTGAAGAACCGGAACATCGTGGTCGGCAGGTCCCACAGGTGAGCGTAGGAATGCGCCATCGCCTCGTTCGCCTTCTTGGTCGCGGCATAGAGGGTCATCGGCGTGTCGCATTTCTGGCCCTCAGTAAAGGGCATGTCGGTGTTGGCGCCGTAGACCGAGCTGGTCGAAGCCATCAGCAGGTGCCCGGCGCCAAGCTCGCGCGCGCATTCCATCACGTTGAAGGTGCCGACCAGGTTCGCGTCAATATAGGCGCGCGGGTTTTCGAGGCTGTATCGCACTCCCGCCTGTGCGGCGAGGTGGACAATAATCTCGGGCTGTTCGGTGAGCGCGAGGGTGCGCAGGCTCTCGAAATCCTCGAGCATCCCCTCGGTGCAGCTGAAATGCGGATGCTGGAGCAGCATCTGGTGGCGCCGCTGCTTGATCGCGACGTCATAGTAATCGGTCATGCCGTCATAGCCGACCACCCGGAACCCTTCTGCCAGCAGCAGCTGCGACAGGTGGTAGCCGATGAACCCGGCCGATCCGGTGACGAGAACGGTGCGCATCACCGGCTCACGACAACGCGATGTCGGGTGCGTCTTCCTGCTTCATCCCGACGAGGTGATAGCCCGCATCGACATGGTGAACCTCGCCGGTGACGCCTGATGCGAGGTTTGAGAGGAGGTAAAGCCCGGCCCCGCCGACATCCTCGATCGTGACATTGCGGCGCAGCGGGGCGTTCAACTCGTTCCACTTGAGGATGTAGCGGAAATCGCCGATGCCGCTCGCCGCAAGCGTCTTGATCGGTCCGGCGCTGATCGCGTTGACGCGGATATTGCGCGGGCCAAGGTCGTTGGCGAGGTATTTGACACTGGTTTCCAGCGCCGCCTTGGCCACCCCCATGACGTTGTAATGCGGCACCACCTTTTCCGCGCCGTAATAGCTCAGCGTCAGGATCGCGCCGCCGCCCTCGGGCATCATTTCGGCCGCGCGCCGGGTGATTGCCACCAGCGAATAGGCCGAAATGTTCATCGTCATCAGGAAATTGTCGAGGCTGGTGTCGAGATAGTGGCCGCGCAGCTCGTTCTTGTCGGAAAAGCCGATCGCATGGACCACGAAATCGAGGCTGTCCCAGCGGGCCTTGAGCGCGGCGAAGGCGGCGTCGAGCGAATCCATGCTGGCAACGTCGCATTCGAAGGTGAAATCGCTGCCGAGCTGTGCAGCGAGCGGGATCACCCGCTTGGCGAGCGCCTCGCCCTGGTAGCTGAAAGCCAGTTCGGCCCCCTGTTCGGCGAGCTTGCAGGCGATGCCCCAGGCCAGCGACTTGTCGTTGGCGAGCCCCATGATCAACCCGCGCTTGCCGCTCATCAGTCCGTTCATCTACGCCTTCTCCTCGGGTGCCTCGCCATCTGGCAGCGGCGGCGGGGCGAGCGCCGCGTTGAGCTCTGCGCCGATAACGAGCCCGAGCCCGACCAGCCAGAAAAACAGCAGCGTCACCATGCTGCCCGCCAGGCTGCCGTAGGTGAGGTCATAGGTGAAGAACCGGCGCAGCACCACCGGCAGCGCGGCGGCGACCGCGATCCACCACAGCGCGGTGAACAGCGCCCCGGGCCAGCGTGGCACCCGCGCCCGGCGATAGGGCGCCGGGGTCAGCGTGGCGAACAGGACGTAGAGCGAGCCCGCCAGCCCGATCGCGGGCACCAGCCGCGCGCCGCGCAGGATCGCGATGACATCGCCCAATTGCGGAAAGGCGGCGGTGATCACCTCCTGCGCGGTGCCGATCACCACCTGCGCGAACAGCGACAGCATCAGCACCACCACCGCGGCAAGGATCAGCGTCGCGGAAAACAGCCGGGTCTTCCACATCGCCCTGACCGGCGGGGCCTGATAGGCGCGGCGCAGGATGTCGCGGATCGTCTCGATTAGGCTCGACACCGTCCACAGGCCGACCGCCGCCCCGAGCCACAAGAGCCAGCCTGAGCGGGCATAGATCACGTCCTCGGCGACCGGCTCGATCACGCTCGCCACGGCCGGCGGGAGCGCGCGCATCACCGCGTCGATCAGCCCTTCGGCATTGGCGCGCCCGCCGATCAGGTCGAACAGCGCCGCGCCGAGGATGAAGAACGGAAAGATCGCCAGCATCGACAGATAGGCAAGATTGCCGGCATGGATGAAGCCATCATCGAAGGTGCCCACCGCCACCTTGCGGATCACGTTCGGCCAACGCCCCAGCCGGGCGCGCAGCGCAGCGCGCATGTCCGGGGCGGGGGCGTCGCGCATCGGGGTTTGCCCGGCCTGCCGGTCAGGGTCCGAACCGGTCGCGCGGGCGGGCGGGATCGACCCAGCCTTCGAGCCGCTGTTCGAGCGCGGCGAGATCGGCAGGAAGCTGGATTTCCAGCGTCACCAGCTGATCGCCGCGTTCGGCCGCGTCGTCGTTGCCGGTCTTGCCAGATTTGCGGGTCCAGCCCTTGCCCGCCAGCCGCAGCACCGCGCCGCTGCTGCTGCCCGGCTTGATCGTGAGCATCACCGGGCCATCGACCGTCGGGCACTTGACCTTGGCGCCGCGCACCGCCTCGTCGAGCGTGATCGGCAGTTCCATGCGGATATTGTCGCCATCGCGGCGAAAGAACGGATGGCTGCCGATATCGACCAGCACGATCCCGTCGCCATTGCCGCCCGGGCCGGGGTGGCCCTTGTCCTTGAGCCGCATCATCGTGCCGTCCTCGACCCCGGCGGGCAGTTTCAGACTGATCGCCTTGCCATCAGCAAGGGTGACGCGCTGGTCGCGTCCGGCGGCAGCATCGACGAAAGGGACAGCCAGCCGGTACTGGATATCGGCCCCGCGCTTGGGCGGCGGGGGCGGGGACTGCTTGCCGAACCCGCGCCGCGCCCCATTGCCCCCCGGCGGCGGGGGCGGCTGGCGGTTTCGCCCGCCGAACAGGCCTTCGAACAGATCGGCAAGGTCGACATCGTCGCTGCCGAAAGTGCCATAGTCGCCGCCGCGGTAGCCCGCCGCGCCCGGCCCCGCGCCATAGGTGCCGCCGCGTCCGTATCCGCCGCGCGCACCGGCACCGGCGAAGGGGTTGGTGGGATTGCCCTCGGCATCGATCTCGCCGCGATCGAACTGCGCGCGCTTGCCCTTGTCCGACAGCAGATCATAGGCGCGGGTGGCCTCGGCAAACTTGTCCGCGGCCTTGGGATTGTCGGTGTTGCGGTCGGGGTGCAGCTCCTTGGCGAGCTTGCGATAGGCGCTCTTGATGTCCTGCTCGGAAGCCGTGCGGGCAATGCCAAGAATGCGGTAGGGATCGGCCATGGCGTGTTAGCTAGGTGAGACAGTGTCAAGTGGCAAGCCGCGAGCCGCAGCAATGAACAAGCGAAATAACTGAAGCGGCGGCTTTCGCGCGGGCGTTTGCGGGCCTATGGGCGCAGCACCGCGCCCTTGTCAGGAACCCGCCATGTCCACTGTCGCCCCCCTCGACGATGCCCAGCTTGCCGACAGCCTGATCCCTGCCGGGATCGATCCCTTGGCGCTGTTCGACGCCTGGTTCGCCGAGGCCTGCGCGCACGAGCCCAATGATCCCAACGCGATGGCACTCGCCACCGCCACTCCGGCGGGCGCGCCGTCGGTGCGCATGGTGCTGCTCAAGGGGCATGGGCACGAGGAGATCGCGGGTGGCGGTTTCACCTTCTTCACCAACGCGCAGAGCCGCAAGGGAACGGAAATCCGCGCCAATATGCAAGCGGCGCTGCTGTTCCACTGGAAGAGCCTGCGCCGCCAGATCCGGGTCGAGGGGACGCTCGGCGAAGTCAGCACGGCGCGCGCCGATGCCTATTTCCATTCGCGCCCGTTCGTCTCGCAGGTCGGCAGCGCGGCGAGCGACCAGTCGCGCCCGTTGGCGCGCCGCCAGACCTATCTCGACCGAGTGAGCGCGCTGTGGGCCGCGCACGAGTCGGCAGGCGAGGTGCCGCGACCGCAGCACTGGACCGGCTTCACCCTGCGCCCTGCGGCGATCGAGTTCTGGATCGATCGCGACAACCGGCTCCACGATCGCCGCCTGTTCACCCGCACCGCTGACGGGTGGACCGACACGCTGCTCTATCCATGAGACCGAACATGACCCAAGCGATCCCCTATTGGCACGTCGATGCCTTCAGCGCCCGGCCTTTCGGCGGGAATCAGGCGGCGGTGATGGTGCTCGACGAATGGCTGCCCGATGATGTGCTGGTGGCGATCGGGGCGGAAAACCTGTTTGCCGAAACCGCCTTCGTGGTGCGCGATGCGACCGGCGAAGCGGATTGGGAGCTGCGCTGGTGCACCCCGACCTACGAGATCGCGCTGTGCGGCCATGCGACGCTGGCGAGCGCGCACGTGCTGCTCGCGCGCGGCAATGGGTTTGGGGGCGGCGAGCGGGTGACCTTCCGCACCCGCCAATCGGGTGTGCTCGAGGTGGTGAAGGCGGGTGACGGCTACGAACTCTCGCTGCCCGCGATCGCCACCGCGCCCGGCGATTATCCCGAAGCGGTCGCGCTGCTCGGCGCGGCGCCGCTCGCTGTGCATCGCAACGATACCCGCTACAACGTGTTCCTGTTCGAGAACGAAGCGGCGGTGCGCGCGCTCGATCCCGACCTGCGCGGGCTCGGGATGCTGGGCACCGATCAGTTCATCTGCACAGCGCCCGGCGACACAACCGACATCGCCAGCCGGGTGTTCGTGCCCGGCGGCGGGGTTGACGAGGACAGCGTCACCGGATCGGCGCACGCGGTGCTGACCGCCTATTGGGCGGCCAAGCTCGGCCGCGAGAGCTTCACGGCGCATCAGGCTTCCGCGCGCGGCGGCGATCTGACCTTGCGGCTGGATGGCGACCGCGCATGGCTCGGCGGGCCGTGCGTCACCGTCGTAGAGGGTGCGTTCTATCTCTGATCGGTCGCGAAGCGGCCGCTAGTCCGAACGGGCGCTCGCAGCGGGCGCAGCTCTGCTGCGCGTCTAGCGAGGACCGCGCGCCGGAGGGCGCGCGGAAAATCAAGAATCAGGATAAAGCTCCAGCACATCGGCGGCCTGTTGCAGCATGGGCGGGCGCTCCTGCGCATCCGAATGGCCCAGTCGCACCACCGTCACGCGCTGATGGGGCGAGACCAGCACATATTGCCCCATATGCCCGATCAGGCTGAACAGGCTGTGCGGTGCGCGGTCGGGGAACAGCGGGTGATCGCCCGGCGCGCGCCCCGGAACCGGGCGGTTGAGCCAGATTTGGAAGCCGTAATGCGGGCTTACCGGGCTGGGCGCGACCATGGCCTCGATCCAGCGGCTCGGCACCAGCTGCTCGCCGCCGGGGGCGCGGCCTTTGAGCCGCAGGAACTCGCCCAGCCGCGCCCAGTCGCGCGCGGTTGCATGCATCAGGCTGCCGCCGATCAGGGTGCCCGAGGCATCGAATTCGGGAACCATGCTGGTCATCCCGAGCGGGCCGAACAGGTGTTCGTCGAGATAGTCGGCAACCGCGGTGCGCCGCTTGTCGGGGTCGGTGCTGTCGGTCAGCGCGCGCGCCGCGATATCGGCGAGGATCACGCTGGTGTTCGAGGAATATTCGAAGCGTTCGCCCGGTTCGGCTTCGAGCGGCTGTTCCTCAGCCCAGCGCGCCATGTCGTCGCGCCCGTCGAGGAACAGCATCCTGACCTCGCTCGATTCGTAGGGCGGATCGCCGGCCTCGGTGTGCCTGAGGCCGCTCCTCATCTGGAGCAGGTGACGCAGGGTAATCCCAGCGCGCGGATCGCCGGGGCGCCGCCACTGCGGCACCGGCGCGGGCGCATCGAGGCTGAGTTTGCCGTCGGCCACCAGCATGCCGATCAGCACGCCGGTGACGGTCTTGGCCATCGACCAGCTGATGAAGCGGGTGTCGGGGCCGTAGCCTGCGCCATAGCGTTCGGCGGCAAGCTTTCCGTTTGCCATCACCACCACCGCGCGGGTTTCGCCCAGGCCGTCCATCGCGAAAAGATCGTCGATCTGGCGCGCCAGCTGTTCGCGCGGCGCGCCGGCATCATCGGTGACCGCCGCCAGCGCGGCCGCATCGAGCGGGTCCTCGGCCGGTTGGGCAGCGCTGCATCCGGCGAGGAGGAGCAGGGCTGGTGCGAGCCCGACGTGGCGGTTATGGGAGCGGGCGCGGTGGATCATCGCGATCTCAATTCCCGATGCACAAGGGCTTGGCAATGGCGAAAACACATTCTCGCGCGGCATCCGCCCGCACCCGCGCCAGGCGGCCGCGCTACGGGGTGTGGTTGCTGGCGCTGGCGGCGCTGGGGCTGGGCGGGGCGGCCTGGGCGTTCCGCGATCCGATTGGCGGCTATGGCAGCATCGCCTCGGCCTATTCGGCGCGGGTCGCCTGTTCGTGCCGGTTCGTCGCCGGGCGCAGCCTTGGTGATTGCGCCAAGGACAAGCTCGGCGGGATGGAAGCGGTGACGCTGGTCGAGAATGTGGAGGCCAAAAGCGTGACCGCGCGCTTCCCGCTGGTGGCCGACGCGACCGCAACCTGGCGCGAAGGCTATGGCTGCGTGCTGGAGGAGTGGAGCGAATAGGCCTGCGGCGGATCGCCGGGCTTTTCGGTTTGCGCGATCCAGCCCCCGCCGACCACCCGATCGCCCGCGTAGATCACCGCGGCCTGTCCGGGCGCGACCCCGTATTCGGGGGCGGCGAAGCGGATCGTGGTGGCCGCGCCATCGCCCAGCGTGCCCTCGAGGCTCACTGCCACCGGCCGCGCAAGGCTCCTGACCTTGGCGGTAAGCGGTTCGCCGGGCAGCGGCCCGATGCGGTTGGTCTGGGTGAGGTGCGCGGCGCTGACCGCGAGCATCTGGCGCGGCCCGACCCGCACCTCGCGGGTGGCCGCATCAAGCCCGATCACATAGAGCGGTTCAGGCTGGCCGCCGATCTCCAGCCCCTTGCGCTGACCGACGGTGAAGTGGACGATGCCCTTGTGCTCTCCCAGCACGGCGCCACTGGCGGCGTGGACGATCACGCCCGGCGCCGCGCCTTCGGGGCGCACCTTGGTGACGATTTTCGCATAGTCGCCGTCGGGCACGAAGCAGATGTCCTGCGAATCGGGCTTGGCGGCATTACGCAGGCCCGCCACCTCGGCAAGCGCGCGCACCTCCTGTTTCGCCAGCCCCCCCAGCGGGAAACGCAGGTAATCCAGCTGCGCTTCGGTCGTGCCATACAAAAAGTAGGACTGGTCGCGCGCCGGATCGGCAGCGCGGTGGAGCTGGGGCCCTGGAGGCGCCATCACCCGGCGCACGTAATGCCCGGTGGCAAGGCAATCGGCACCCAGTTCGCGCGCCATCCGGAACAGGTCGGTGAACTTGGGCCCCATGTTGCAGCGGATGCAGGGCACCGGGGTGCGCCCCGCGAGATATTCGTCGGCAAAGGCCTCGACCACGCTTTCGCGAAAGGCGCTTTCATAATCGAAGACGTAGTGCGCGATCCCGAGCCGATCGGCCACCGCGCGCGCGTCGCGGATGTCGTCGCCCGCGCAGCACGCGCCTTTGCGTCCGGTCGCCGCGCCGTAATCGTAGAGCTGCAGCGTGATCCCGATCACCTCAGCGCCGCTGGCATGGGCGAGCGCGGCGACCACCGAGGAATCGACCCCGCCGCTCATCGCCACCACGATCCGACAGGATGTGGCAGGGCGCGGCAGGTCGAACAGCGCGGCGGCGTCGGGCCCGCCGAGCGGGCGGCTTGTGATGTGTGCGGCGATCGTCATGGGAACGCGGCGGGATATAGCGGCAACGGCGCGCCCGCGCCAGAGGCGCTGCGCAGCCGCTTTGCCGCCCGCCCCCGCACTATTCCTAAGCATCGGTAAAGGGCGGTTTTACCTGATCTTGACGAGCGCACGCTAAGACTGCGTGATGATGTTCGAGAAAGCCAACCCGATTTCTCGCCCGATCAGGGGTGCAACCCGGCCGCCCGCAGGCGCGGCTGGGCCAGCGCGCCGCAGCGGCGAGGCGCTGCGCGCAGTGGAATGGAGCGAGATCACCGCCCGCCTCAACGCCGCACGCGATTTCAGGCAGTTGCTGCGGCACGAATCGCAAGGGAATATCGAGGCGGTGGCGGCCAGCTTCGGCGATGCCGCGGCGCGTTATTTCGCACTGCTTGCCGATGGCGAACGTGATGTTAACCCTGATGCTTTAGGGGCTTCTAAAGCGTTCAGCGGCATCGTGTCCGCTGGCGACGCGTCACGAACCGATGTCGATGCCCAAGCGGCAGCGCACCCGGTCCGCGGCGATGCGAGAGACGAAGAATGATCGAGAACCAGGATTTCCGCCCCGCCCAAGTGATCGGCCCGCTCGGCGAGCCGCTGACGCTGGCTGACCTGCCCGCGCCCGAGACCAAGCGCTGGGTGGTGCGGCGCAAGGCCGAGGTCGTCGCGGCGGTCAATGGCGGCCTGCTGACGCTCGACGAGGCGCTCGCGCGCTATGGCCTGACGCTCGAGGAGTTCGCCTCCTGGCAACGCGCGGTCGATCGTTCGGGCATGCATGGCCTCAGGGTCACCAAGATCCAGCACTACCGCGATCTCTACGAACGCCAGCTCAAATACTGAGGCCGGGCCGCGCGGCGCGAGCCCGGCACACTTCGTCCCGTCCCGAAACCGGCTCAACCGGATCGCGTTGCGTGCACGCGGTCTTTCGCGGCACCCATCCGCGCGGCGCTGCGCCGTGTGGAGCGCAGTCCCTTGTGCTACGGGAGTGACGGGATGCTCGGATTTATCTGGTTCATCATCATGGGCGGCGTGATCGGCTGGCTGGCGAGCCTCGTCATGCGGCGCGACGCGTCGATGGGGATCTTCATGAATATCATCGTCGGGATCATCGGCTCGTTCATCGGCAACAGCCTGCTGTCGTTCCTGCTCGGTGGGGGCACCATCGGCGCCTGGCCGCCCGACTGGTCGGGGGTGCTCGGCGCATTGCTCGGCGCGGTCGTGCTGCTGGGCGCGTTCAACCTGATGCAGCGCGGCCGACTGCGCTGATCGGGTCCGGTTCCCGGCCGCGCCGCTGTCTGAGCGAGCGACCGGGAACCCGTGCCCGCCTTGCGCTTCGTCTGGCGGCAAAGTCACCGGTCGATGGCGGCATTGGCGAAACCGCGCGTGCGGCCTATCGCCCATTGCGCCCGGTGACTTATCGGGATAATACAGCGCGGGCGCTGCTGTCCGCTCCGATCCCGCAGCGCCACACAGGGAAGCGCGATGAATTACGAGACCACCATCACTGCCGAAGCGGCCGACGCTGTCGCGGGCGAGGTCGGGACGCGCCCGGCCGATCCCGCGCTGGCGATCCCGCGCTGGCTGATCATCGGCGGTCTCGGCCTGTTCGGCCTGCTCTTGGCGATCGCGGCGTGGTTCGCGCTGGTCGGCGGCCAGCCCGCCCCGGCGGGTGACGACAACGCCCAGGCGCCGGTGGTGACGGTGGTGAGCCCGGGCCGCACCACGGTTTCGGGCGAGATCGAAGCGCCCGGCACGCTCGCCGCGCGCCGTCCGATGCCGGTAGGCGTGGTTGGCGAGGGCGGGCAGGTGCTGCGCGTCACCGTCGACGCAGGCGATTGGGTTGAGCGCGGTCAGGTGCTCGCCGTGATCGACCGGTCGGTGCAGGTTCAGCAGGCCGATGCCCAGGCCGCGCAGATCGAGGTCGCGCGCGCCGATGCCAATCTCGCGCAGGCCAATCTCGACCGCGCGCTCCAGCTGGTTGAGCGCGGGTTCGTCTCCAAGGCCGATGTCGACCGGCTCACCGCCACCCGCGACGCCGCCCGCGCGCGGGTCCGGGTGGCCGAGGCGCAGCTGCGCGAATTGCGCGCCCGCAACGAACGGCTCAACATCTATGCCCCGGCGACCGGCTACGTGCTTCAGCGCAATGTCGAGCCCGGCCAGACCGTGGGCGCCGGTTCGCCCGCGCTGTTCACCATCGCCAGCGGCGGCGAGATGGAAATGCTCGCCCAGCTGAGCGAGGACCAGCTTGTCAAGCTGGCGATCGGCACGCAGGCGAGCGTCATCCCGACCGGATCGGAGCAGAGCTTTGCCGGGCAGGTGTGGCAGCTGGCCCCGGTGATCGATCAGACAACCCGCCAGGGCACCGCGCGGATTGCGCTGTCTTTCGCCCCTGATCTGCGCCCCGGCGGCTTTGCCACTGCACGCATCATGAGCGGCACCTTCAGCGCCACCGTGCTCCCCGAAAGCGCGGTGCTCGCTGATGAAACCGGCAGCTATGTCTATGTCGTGGGCAAGGACAACAAGGTCGTGCGCCAGGCGGTCGAAACCGGCGCGGTGACGCGCGACGGGATCGCCATCACCGCCGGGCTCGGCGGAAGCGAGCGGGTGGTGCTGCGCGCAGGCGGGTTCCTCAATCCCGGTGAAACCGTGCGCCCCCAGGCGCTCAAGAAGTAAGGCGTTCCTCCCCGCCGCGGCGCCCGGCGCGGCCTGGGCGGGGGTGACGAGGTTCGGCAAGGCACAGGCAGACACATCATGGCACTCCGCGACATTTCGGCCTGGTCGATCCGCAACCCGGTGATCCCGCTGGTGTTCTTTACCGGGCTGCTGTTCGCCGGGGTGGTCAGCTTCCTCGGGATGGATGTGACCAACAATCCCGATGTCGATTTCCCCGCGGTCAACGTCTCGATTTCCCAGCCCGGCGCCTCGCCGACCGAGATCGAGAACCAGATCACCCAGCGGGTCGAAAGCGCTCTGCGTTCGATCAGCGGGGTCAATTCGCTCCAGTCGAGCGCGCGCGAAGGCAATTCCAACACCTTTGTCGAGTTCGAGATCGGCACCGACCTGATCGAAGCGGTCAACGAGGTCGAGACCGCGATCGACGGGGTGCGCGGCAGCTTGCCCGACGGCATCCTCGAGCCGCAGGTGCAAAAGGTCGACGTGGTCGGCGAACCGATCGGCTATGTCGGGGTCGAGGCCAACGACATGACGCTCGAGCAATTGAGCTGGTTCGTCGACGACACGGTCGCCAAGCGCCTGCTCAAGATCGACGGTATGGCCGAAGTCCAGCGCATCGGCGGGGTCGACCGGCAGATCGAGGTGATCCTCGACCCGGCGCGGATGCAGTCCTTCGGGGTCACCGCCTCGCAGATCAACGGGGTGCTGCGCCAGGTCAACCTCAATGCGGCGGGCGGGCTGGCCGAGATCGGCGGCACCCGCCAGTCGCTGCGGGTGCTGGGCAATTCGGACACCGCCTACCAGCTCTCGCAGACCCAGATCCAGCTTGGCGGCGGACGTTCGGTGCGGCTCGCCGACATCGCCAATGTGCGCGACGGCTATTCCGAACGCACCTCGATCAGCGAGGTGGCGGGCAAGGAGGTCGTCAATTTCCTGATGAACCGCGCGCGCGGCGCGTCCGACCTCGCGGTCTACGACGCCGCGCTTGCGGAGATGAGCAAGATCGAGGCTGAGAACCCCGGCGTCAGGTTCATCAAGTTCTCGACCAGCACCACCTACACCCGCAGCCAGTACAAGACCTCGATGTGGGCGCTGGTCGAAGGCGCGGTGCTGGCAGTGGTGGTGGTGTTCCTGTTCCTGCGCGACTGGCGCGCGACCTTCATCAGCGCGGTGGCGATCCCGCTGTCGGCGATCCCGACCTTCTGGTTCATGGACCTCCTGGGGTTCAACCTCAACTTCCTCTCGCTGCTCGCACTGGCGCTGGTGGCAGGCGTGCTGGTCGATGACGCGATCGTGGAGATCGAGAACATCGTGCGCCACATGCGCATGGGCAAGACCGCCTATCAGGCCAGTATCGACGCGGCCGACGAGATCGGCCTGCCGGTGGTCGCGACCAGCTTCTGCATCGTCGCGGTGTTTCTGCCGGTGGGCCTGATGCCGGGCGTGTCGGGCCAGTTCTTCCAGAACTTCGGGATCACCGTAGTGGTCGCGGTGCTGATGAGCCTTGCGGTGGCGCGAATGGTTACCCCGCTGATGGCGGCCTATTTCCTCAAGGCCAAGGGCGTCGCCGAACATGGCGAGGGCCGCTTCATCGATCTCTACATGCGCGTCCTCGCCTGGACGCTCGATACCGGCAAGATGGCCGCACGCCGAGCCGGGATCACCGGCCCGCGCCGCCGGGCGCCGTATGTCGCGGCGCTGATCGTTACCGTGATCGTGCTGCTGCTGGTCCCGGTAGCGGCGATGTTCGAGCTGTTCAACGGGTCGGTCTCGGGAGCGATCGCCGCGGCCGCAGGCGCGCCACCGCCGTGGACCGGACTGATCGGGCTCGACGTGCACAAGGAAGTCGCCTCGGCGATTTCGGCCGACACCAACGGCTTTGCCTACAAGCTCGTCGCCAAGATCTTCGAGGTGGTGCTGGTGCTGTTCGTGTCGGTGATGGCGTTCGTCGCCGCGCTGCTGACCTTCCGTCTGATCGAATGGCCCGCGGCCGGCTCGGGCGGGGTCGCGCGGGCGACGCGCTGGATGACCGCGCGCTTCTACGATCACCGGGTGTGGATGCTCGGGGTCGGCTGGTTCTCGCTGCTGGTGACCATCATCATGTTCGGGCAGACACCCCCGCAGTTTCAGCCAAGCATCGATGACGAGAACAGCCGGGTCGAGATCGAGATGGTGCCCGGCACCACGCTGGCCGAAACCAAGCGGGTGGTGAACATGGTCGCCGACCGGCTGCGCGAGGAGCCCGAAGTTGAGCGCCTGCTCGAACGCATCCGTCTGGGCGAAAGCTCGTCGATCTTCGTCAAGCTGCGCGACGACCGCGAGCGGCGCTCGTATGATTTCGAGCGCGACCTTTCCCCCGAGCTCGCCAGGATCCCCGATGCGCGGGTGCGCTTCCAGTCGCAATCGGGCGGGTTCGGATCGGGACGCGACATCACGGTGATGCTGGCGGGCTCGGATCCGGTGCTGCTCGATCAGACCGCGACCCGGCTGGTCGAGGAGATGAAGGGCCTCAACTCGCTGGTCGCGCCGCGCATCAGCGCCGACCTCAACCGCCCCGAAATCATCATCACCCCGCGAGAGAAGATCGCCGCAGAATTGGGCATCACCACCGCCGCGCTGTCGCAGACGATCCGGATCGCGACGCTCGGCGAGATCGAACAGAACGCGGCACGCTTCTCGCTCTCCGACCGGCAGGTGCCGATCGTGGTGCGCCTGTCGGAAGAGGCGCGCACCGATTTCCGCACGATCGAGAACCTCCCGGTGCCCACCGCCAGCGGCGGCACGGTGCCGTTGAGCCGGGTCGCGGACATCGGTTTTGGATCGGGGCCGACTGTGATCCAGCGCTACAACCAGAACCGCCGCGTGCTGATCGGCGCGGACCTCGCCGCGGGCGTGCTCAAGGGCGAGGCGCAGGCGCAGGTCGATGCCCTGCCGGTGCTCCAGGAACTCCCGCTTGGGGTGATCCGCGACGTGGTGGGAGAAGAGGAATGGCAGGCCGAACTGATCCAGAACCTCATCATCGCGATCATTTCGGGCGTGCTGCTGGTGTTCGCGGTGCTGGTGCTGCTCTACAAGCGGCTGATGAGCCCGCTGGTCAACATGACCTCGCTGGCGCTCGCGCCGCTGGGGGGCGTGCTGCTGATCTGGCTGTTCGGGCAGGCGCAGTCGATGCCGGTCTATATCGGCATTCTGCTGCTGCTCGGGATCGTCTCTAAAAACTCGATCCTGCTGATCGACTTCGCGATCGAAGAGATGAACAAAGGCGTGCCCAAGCGCGACGCGATCATGGATGCCGGGCACAAGCGCGCCCAGCCGATCGTGATGACCACCGTGGCGATGACGGCAGGGATGGTGCCGGTGGCGCTGTCACTCAGCGGCGACGGCGCGTGGCGCCAGCCGATGGGGATCGTGGTGATCGGCGGGCTGGTGCTCTCAACGCTGCTGACCCTGCTGATCGTGCCGGCGGGCTTCAGTCTGGCCGATGGGTTCGAGAAGCGCGCAGGCCCGTGGCTGCGCGCCCGCCTGCTGACCTACAGGCCGGGCGACGACACCCGCCCGCACGGTGCGCCCGAACCCGGTGGGCCTTTCCCCGGGCTGCCCGGCGGCAGCGGCGCTCTGCCGGTCCCGGCGCGGCGGCTGCCTGGTGGGGCTGAACCGGCCGAGTGAGCGGGAAAGGGCTGACGCACGGGACCGAAACCGGCTAAAGGCCGCAAATGGCAACCCGTTTTCCGGCACCTTTGACCTTTGGCGGCGAACCGCTGAGCGTCGACCGCGCGCGGCGGATGCGCTGGACGGCGACGGGGATGCTGGCGGCGATGGCGGCGATCTTTATCGCCACGCATGGCCTGGCGGTGACAGGCCACCCCGCGTGGGGCTATGTCAACGCCTTTGCCGAAGCCGCGATGGTCGGCGGGCTGGCGGACTGGTTCGCGGTGACCGCGCTGTTCCGCCATCCGCTCGGCCTCCCCATCCCGCACACCGCGATCATCCCCGACAACAAGGACCGCATCGCCGACACCATGGCGCAGTTTCTGCGCGAAAACTTCCTGACCCCTGCGGTGGTGGCGCGGCGCATGGCGGGAATGAACGTCGCCAAGGCGGTGGGCGAGTTCCTTGCCGCATCGCCGGCGCGCGGGGCCGACGGCGCGCTCGACGCGCGCTCGCGGATCACGTCGGGCGCGGCCGAGCTGCTCGCCGAGGTGCTCGAATCGCTCGATCCCGACCGGCTCGGCACGCAGGTGCGCAGCGGCCTTGCGAGCCAGCTTGCCAAGCTCGATATCGCCCCGCTTGCCGGGCGGATGCTCGAAAGCGCCATGGTCGATCGCCGCCACCTGCCGCTGATCGACGGCTTCGTGCGCTGGGCGGGTCTCACCATCGAGGACAACGAGCAGACGCTGCGCGACATCATCCACCAGCGCGTCGCGGGCGTGCTGCGCTGGGCCGGGATCGACAAGACCATCTCCGCGAGCGTGCTCGACGGGCTGTACAAGCTGCTCGCCGAAGTGCTGGTCAACCCCGACCACCCCTTGCGCGGCAAGATCGAAGAAGGGCTGGCGAAGCTCGGCCAGGACTTGCAGCACGATCCCGAGACCCGCGCCAAGGTCGAGGAGATGAAGCGCGACCTGATCGCCAACCCGGCGGTGGCGGTGTGGTGGACCGGGGTGTGGGAGCGCATCCGCCAGTCGCTGATCCGCCGCGCGCGCGATCCCGAAAGCGGGATGGGGGCAGAGATGCGGGTGATGCTGGGCGAACTTGGCGAGGCGCTGCAAAAGGACGCGCGGCTGCAACACCAGATCAACCGCTTCGCCCGCCGCACCGCCGTGGGCATCGCGACCCGTTATGGCGATCAGATCGTGCGGTTGGTGTCAGAGACCGTGAAGCGCTGGGACACGACCACCATCACCGACCGTGTCGAGGGCGCGGTGGGCCGCGACCTCCAGTTCATCCGTATCAACGGCACGCTGGTGGGCGGGCTGGTGGGGATGGCGCTGCACGCGCTGGCGGCGGTGTTGTGAAGGGCTGCTCCGGCATAGGTTGAATCAGATTGGCCCTCCCCTTTGGGGAAGGGTTGGGATGGGGGTTCTCACTCGCGATAGGGCAGAGCCCCCACCCCCGGCCCTCCCCAAGGGGAGGGGGCTTTCAAGCAAGACGGCCGTGACCCGAATTGAACAGTCGCGATTGTTCGTGGCGTTGGTGCGACAGCACGCCACGCAAGCCGTCCTCAATGGCCATCCTCAGCACTAAAAAAATCAAAAGGAACTTTTAGGCTTGCCATAGGATCCTATATACGCTATAAAGGCAACATTGAAACAGTTTAGGAGATTTTAAATGACGAGAAAGCCAACCGCCGCCGTTATTGCGGCAACTCAGAAACTCTACAAAGGCGACGCAACCGCGAGAAGGTTGTTTGATGCACTCGCCCAACGTCAGCGAGACGCTACCGCAACAAACATCGACTTGCTTAGTAGGCAGTTGAATGTCTCGCGTGGAGACGCACTCGCTCTCGCACGCGCAATTGGCGAGACAGGGGCGGCAACGCTTTACCTTGGAAGGCGCGGAAGCAAAACTCGATTGGTTTGGGAGTTCAGCTGCGTCAGCGTCGGGCGGGCTGCCTCAGGGGAAAAGCTTGACCTTGAGGCACCCGACAACCCTATTTCTGAAGAAGACGAAGAGGCGAATGAACAGGCGGCGCAGATTGCATCTGGCACCGCCCCTGTTCCTACGTCTCTGACCATCCGTGAGGCAAAACGGCTTCTTTCCGCTTCGCTTGGTGTTGACGAGGCGGATATTGAGATCAGCATCAGGGCGTGACTGATTGAAAAACCCCCGGAAGACGCGCAGTCTGCCGGGGGTTTCTTGCGATTTCAAGTCTTTGAAAGTCGGCGCCCTACAGCGCCCCCGTCAACTCCGGCACCGCGGTATACAGGTCCGCCACCAGCCCCACGTCCGCGACCTGGAAGATCGGCGCGTCTTCGTCCTTGTTGATGGCGATGATGACCTTGGAATCCTTCATCCCCGCAAGGTGCTGGATCGCGCCCGAGATGCCGATGGCGAAGTAGACTTCGGGGGCGACGATCTTGCCGGTCTGGCCGACCTGGTAGTCGTTGGGGACATAGCCCGCGTCGACCGCCGCGCGGCTCGCGCCGATCGCGGCACCGAGCTTGTCTGCCAAAGGCGTGATGGTCGCCTCGAAGGTTTCCGCGTCCTTCAATGCGCGGCCGCCCGAGACGATGATCTTGGCGCTGGTCAGTTCGGGACGCTCGCTCTTGGCGATTTCCGCGCTGACGAAGCTCGAAGTGCCCGCATCGCCCGCGCCGCCGACAGCTTCGATGGTGCCCGCGCCACCTTCCGTGGCCGCCTTTTCGAACGCGGTGCCGCGCACGGTGATGACCAGCTTGGCGTCGCTCGATTCGACGGTGGCGATGGCGTTCCCGGCATAGATCGGGCGGGTGAAGGTCTTGGGGCCTTCGACCGATAGGATCTCGGAGACCTGCATCACGTCGAGGTGTGCAGCGACGCGCGGAGCGATGTTCTTGCCCTGCGTGGTGGCGGGGGCGAGGAAGGCGTCGTGCTCGGCCATCAGCGCGGCGGTAAGCGGGGCGACGTTTTCTGCGAGGCCGTTGGCATAGGCGGCGTCATCCGCGACGTGGACCTTGCCGACGCCCGCGATCTTCGCAGCCGCCTCGGCCACCGCGCCGCAATTGTGGCCCGCGACCAGCAGGTGCACTTCGCCAAGCTTGGAAGCGGCGGTCACCACCGGCAGGGTCGCATCGGCCAGCTTGGTGTTGTCATGTTCGACGAGAACCAGGGTCTTCATGTGAATGTCCTCTCAAATACCGGGGGGCTGGCTCAGGCGATGCCGAGCGCCTTGACCTTCTCGACCAGCGCAGCAACGTCGGCGACCTTGACGCCGGCCTGACGCACAGCGGGCTCCTCGACCTTGAGCGTCTTCAACCGTGGGGCGAGGTCGACGCCGTAATCGCCCGGCATCTTGGTCGCGAGCGGCTTTTGCTTGGCTTTCATGATGTTGGGCAGCGAAGCATAGCGCGGCTCGTTCAACCGCAGGTCGGTAGTGACGATCGCGGGGAGCGCGAGCTTGACGGTCTGCAAGCCCCCGTCGACTTCTCGCTTCACGGTCACGTGGTCGCCGTCCACTTCGACGGTGTTGGCGAAAGTTCCCTGCGGACGGCCCATGAGTGCTGCAAGCATCTGGCCGGTCTGGTTCGAATCGTCGCTGATCGACTGCTTGCCGAGGATCACGAGGCCGGGAGCTTCTTCGTCGGCGATGGCCTTCAAAATCTTGGCGACCGCGAGCGGCTCGACCTCTTCCTCGGTTTCCACAAGGATCGCCCGGTCGGCACCCATGGCGAGCGCGGTGCGCAGCGTTTCGGTCGCCTTGGCCGGGCCGATCGAGACCGCGACGATCTCGGTCGCCGCGCCCTTTTCCTTCAAGCGAATGGCTTCCTCGACCGCGATCTCGTCGAACGGGTTCATGCTCATCTTGACGTTGGCGAGATCGACGCCGCTGCCGTCGGCCTTGACCCGCGGCTTGACGTTGTAATCGATCACCCGTTTGACGGGGACGAGGATCTTCATGGGTTTGTCCTTCCTCTCAAAGAATCACGTGACGCCTGCCGGTGCCCTGGCCGCCCGCCTAGCTTGCGTTTACGTAAACGTCAAGCAAAGAGGGCGGCTTAGGACTTGGCAAAGTTTATACGCAGCGAACTGCGCATCGTATGAACTAAGTGAACGAAAGCCCCCCGATCAGGCGGCCTTTTTCACTTCCGCCACAATCTTCTGCGCGGCGTCACCAAGGTTGTCGGCGCTGACGATCGCGAGGCCCGAATTGTCGAGGATCGCCTTGCCCTCGGCCACGTTGGTGCCTTCGAGCCGGACCACCAGTGGCACCTGCAGGTTCACGTCCTTGGCCGCCTGCACGATGCCGTTGGCGATCACGTCGCACTTCATGATCCCGCCGAAAATGTTGACGAGGATGCCCTCGACCGCCGGGTCCTTGAGGATGATCTTGAACGCCGCAGTCACCTTCTCGGTGGTCGCCCCGCCGCCGACATCGAGGAAGTTCGCCGGAAACGCACCGTTCAGCTTGATGATGTCCATCGTCGCCATGGCGAGACCCGCGCCGTTGACCATGCAGCCGATCGTCCCGTCGAGCTTGATATAGGCGAGGTCGAATGCGCTCGCTTCGACTTCGGCGGGGTCCTCTTCGGTTTCGTCGCGCAGCGCCTCGATCGCGGGGTGGCGATAGAGCGCGTTCGCATCGAAGCTCATCTTGGCGTCGAGCACGGTCAGCGTGCCATCTGTGGTTTCGACCAGCGGGTTGATTTCGAGCATCGAACAATCGGTCGCGACGAAGGCGTCGTAAAGCTGCTTCGCCAGCTTCTGCGCCGCCTTGTTGAGCTCGCCCGTCAGGTTGAGCGCAAACGCGACCGCGCGCCCGTGATGCGGCAGGAAGCCCTGCGCGGGGTCGACCGAGAAGGTGGTGATCTTTTCGGGCGTGTCGTGCGCGACCGCCTCGATATCCATGCCGCCTTCGGTCGAAACCACGAAGGCGACCCGCCCGCTCGCCCGGTCGACCAGCAGCGAGAGGTAGTATTCGCGGGCGATGTCGACACCGTCGGTGATGTAGAGCCGGTTCACCTGCTTGCCCGCTTCGCCGGTCTGCACCGTCACCAGCGTGTTGCCGAGCATGTCGCGGGCGTGGGCCTCCACTTCCTCGAGGCTCTTGGCGAGCCGCACGCCGCCCTTGGCGTCGGGGCCAAGCTCCTTGAACTTGCCCTTGCCGCGCCCGCCGGCGTGGATCTGCGCTTTCACGACATAAAGCGGCCCGGGGAGCTGCCTGGCGGCCTCGACCGCGTCCTCGACGCTGAGCGCGGCATGGCCGGCAGGCACCGCGATCCCGTGCTGTGCCAGCAGTTGCTTGGCCTGGTATTCGTGGACGTTCATCTCGTGGTGATCCCTGTGCTGCAATCTTCCGGGGAGAGGTCGGCTCGGCGGGGCCTAAGCACGGATCGCCCCTCTTGAAAAGCGCTCTGTGCAGCGCCAACACGAGGCCTCGCAAGATTGCCAAGAATGATAGATCGTGATCGCCTTCAAACCATCGTCCGCGAGGCGGGCCGGATCGCCTTGTCGCGCTGGCCGGGGGTGGGACATGCGCTGCACAGCTGGGACAAGTCACCCGGCAATCCGGTGAGCGAGGCCGATCTCGAGGTCGACCGTTTCCTCAAGCGCGAGCTTGGCCGGTTGCTGCCGTCGGCGGCGTGGCTTTCGGAGGAAAGCACCGACGACAAGGCGCGCACCGACAGCGGGCTGATCTGGCTGGTCGATCCGATCGACGGAACCCGCGATTTCGTCCGCGGGCGCGATGGCTGGGCGGTGTCGGTGGCGCTGGTCAGCGCCCAGCGGCCGCTGATCGGGATGCTCGCGGCCCCGGCGCGCGGCGAGGAATGGGTCGCGGTCGCCGGGCAGGGCGCGACCTGCAATGATGCGCCGATCCGCGCCAGCACCCGCACCCGTTTTGCCGGAGCAAGGGTGCCGACCCACAGCCTGCCGCGCGAGGATGCCGATCTGGTCGCGGTCGATCAGCCCAATTCGATTGCGCTACGGATCGCGATGGTCGCTGCCGACCGCGCCGATCTGGTCGCAACGCTGCGCTGGGGGTTCGAATGGGACATTGCTGCGGCGAGCCTGATCGCGCGCGAGGCGGGCGCCGAGGTCAGCGATGCGTTTGGCCATCCGCTGGCCTACAACAAGCATGATCCGCGCGATTTCGGGGTGCTGGTCTGCGCGCCCGCAATCCATAACGCTGCGGTCGCACGCCTGGCCGAGCGGGCCGCGGCGCTGCGCTGAGGCGAGCCCTCAGACGGGGAAGGGCGGGAGCGCCAAGGCACCCCCGCCCGCCAGAGATCACTGCCCGCGGGCGGCGCTCACATCGTCCTGGCTGACCGGGATGATCTTGATCTCGACCCGGCGGTTCAATGGTTCGTTGACATTGTCGCCGGTCTTGACACGCAGGTAATCATACTGCTCGCCGAAACCTTGCGTGGCGATGCGCGCACGCGCCACCCCGCGCGCTGCGAGGTAATCGGCGACCGCCTGCGCGCGCTGTTCGGACAGGCGCTGGTTGGTGGCGGGAGAGCCGGTGGTATCGGTGAAGCCATAGACGTCGATCAGGCTGTTGGGATACTTGATCAGCGTTTCGGCGACACTGTTGAGGGTGTCGTAGAACCCCGGATTGATCGAAGACGAACCGGTGGCGAAAGTCACCCCGTCGGGCAGGCGGACGAGGATCGCATCGCCGTCGCCGACTTCCTCGACATCGACGCCGCTACCCTGGGTCTGTTCCTTGAGTTCGCGAATCTGATCGTCATACTGCTTGCCGACAATGGCCCCGGCTGAACCGCCGATCCCCGCGCCGATAATTCGGCCGGCATCGCCGCCGATCGCGCCGCCCAGCAGATAGCCAAGCGTGCCGCCGAGCCCGGTGCCGATCGCCGTCCGGGAGGCCTTGCGCTCGCCGGTGTTGGGATCGGTGACGCAGGCGCTGGTGCCCAGCAATGCCACAGCGGCCGTTCCCGACAGCAGGATACGTGAAAAAGTCATGCGGATGTCCTCCCTTATGGTCTCAACCCGGACCATGCCACGCTGAAACAAGCGCGGCAACCAAATGGTTCGTGCGGTCTGCCGCGCCGGAAAGGCGTGTCGTCTTGCATCCTCTGCAACGCGCCGCCCGATCTTGCCGCAGCGGCACAGGCAGGACGATCGCCTGCTGGCAATGTCGGCGGATTGTGCTAGCGGCGGTGGCGTGACACCTTTTCCCTGGACGGACCTCATCATCATCATCGGCCTCGTCGTGCTCAACGGCGTGTTCGCGATGTCCGAGCTTGCAATCGTCTCGGCCAAGACCAGCGCGCTCGAAACGCGGGCCGAAGGCGGGTCCGCGGGTGCGCGCACCGCTTTGGCGCTGGCGGCCGATCCGGGCAAGTTCCTGTCGACCGTGCAGATCGGCATTACCCTTATCGGGATCATCGCAGGCGCCTATTCCGGCGCAAGCCTCGGCGGGCCGACCGGCGAACGGCTTTACGCGATGGGCGTGCCGCAACGCTATTCCGACGAGGCGGGGTTTGCCGTGGTGATCGCGCTGACCACCTTTTTGAGCGTGGTGGCGGGCGAGCTGGTGCCCAAGCAGCTGGCGCTGCGCAACGCAGTGCCGGTGGCCATTATCATGGCGCCGACGATGAGCTTTCTTGCGCGCATCGCCGCGCCGCTGGTGTGGCTGCTCGACACCAGTTCGGCCGCGATCCTGCGGTTGCTCGGGATTCGCCGCACCGACGAAGCCTCGGTGACTGCGGAAGAATTGCAGATGATCTTTGCCGAGGCGACCCGTTCAGGGGTGATCGAGGCCGAACAGGGGCAGATCCTGACGGGCGTGGTGCGGCTGGCGGAACGTCCGGTGCGCGAGATGATGACCCCGCGCACCGAAGTCGACTGGATCGAGGCCGACGCCGGGCCCGCCGATATCCGCAAGACTATCGCCGACAGCTCGCACGCGCTGCTGCCGGTCGCCGAAGGTTCGCCCGATACAATCCTTGGCGTGGTCAAGGTGCGCGACGTGCTCGCGGCGATGGTCAACGGCGCCCCGGTGTCGATCCGTGCGATGATGCGCCGTGCCGAGGTGCTTCCCGATCAGCTCGACGCGATGGACGCCTTGAGAGTGCTGCAATCGGCCGATGTCGCGATGGCCGTGGTGCATGACGAATACGGCCATTTCGAAGGGATCGTCACCCCGGTCGATCTGCTCACCGCGCTGGTCGGCAATTTCGCCAGTGACAGCGCCGACGGCGATCTGCCGCAGGTGGTGACGCGCGACGACGGCTCGCTGCTGGTGTCGGGTTCGCTTTCGGCCGATGCGCTCGCCGACCGGTTGAAGCTCGAATATGGCGAGGGCCGCGAGTTTGGCACTGCGGCGGGCTATGCGCTTTCGGTGATGAAGAAGCTGCCTGCCGAAGGCGAGCACTTCACCGATCAGGGCTGGCGCTTCGAAGTGGTCGACATGGATGGCCGCCGAATCGACAAGCTGCTGGTGAGCCGGGTCCACGAAGCCGAGGCGTAACCGGCGCGCACCCGCGCCGCGCCATGCCCGGTCGGGCGTCCTTCCCCGTTTCAGGCGCCCGGTATCACAC